>ERZ827423.1203-NODE-1203-length-26723-cov-4.973751_pt1 | contig 26723 bp, 23 predicted proteins | sample MGYA00519775_ERZ827423 | MGnify/ENA primary metagenome ERZ827423 (study PRJEB31778, sample SAMEA3449296) | human gut metagenome | biome: human gut; feature: human-associated habitat; material: faeces | place: United Kingdom | collected 2010/2012 ...
TACGGATTGCTTCGTGCTACGCACTCCCACAATCCTACCCAATATTCGCATATCGGGGGATTATCATCCCACTTCTATGCTCATATCGGGGCGGATCCTAAGGGCTTTCACCCACTTATGAGCAAGCTCATGTGGGCTTAGACCTTTGGGCCCTGGTATTATGTATATCATTATATACATTATCTCAATTTACGTCAATAATAGTAAACAAATTAAAATTCTCTCTTAAAATAATCTCATAGAAATCATTTTAAGAGAGGATTTATGCTTTGCCATTGTTCTCCTTGCTATTTATTTTTTTACTTGTGCATCTTTATTTAACTTCGCCAGAACCTTCACCTGATCAATCGCCACTTTTCTCACATCCTCATTTTTCATCTCCTACAACAAATCGGAAAGAAGTTTCGAAGCACCTGAAGCTTTCGTTTTATTCAATTCACCAGTCAATCACATCAAAGAACTCTTCAATGTTACTGGCTCTTTGACCAAGCATTTCATGATCAAATATTGTGGATTTGATACTGATGTCAAAAGTCTTTTTCTTGATCTCATACCGGTTCTTTACCAGTTTTTCCTGTCTGCGAATGCTTCCAAGCATATTTTCTAAAGACTTCTTTCCAATATTTAAAAAATCATATACCTCCGTGTCGTTTTTGAAAGCATCCAGATCCTTATATCCCCATGTCTTGACGATGTAGCTCTTCGTATCCTGGCCTTTATAATCTGTATCATGAAGACATGCCACATATTCAAAATCCGGATTGTCAGCGATGACAAATAATGGAGTATTGCCCTTATCATTCTGAATCCTGCAATATTCCATAAGCTTCAGAAAGTTTTCTTTTTCTCCCGGCACACTTACTATCCTGTCCGCATCCACAATGATAAACTTCGCAAGGTAGTTCGTCTGCGACTCTTTCCTGATCTGACGAAGGAAATTTAAATAACCGCCGCCGTGCATATTAATCGGTTTCAGGACAAGCTCCACTCCCTGTTTCTTCCGCATCTTATCAGTATAGTTGTATTCGGTATCGCCTTCGCAGAAAATGGCGTACCGTTTCTTTAGTACACGCTGTTTTCTACTCAAATGCTGTACCTCCCAAAATACCCTTCATATAGAATTCATAAACCTTTGCAGTCTCATATCTGACTTCCGGGAAGTCTGCCAGAGAATACAATTCCGATGTAAGGCTATCTTTGCTCTTAGTCACAAAATAAATCTGTTCCTTCATATAGGTCTTTAAATTCAAGTGCAGAACATTATGTGTCGAGAAAATGAACTGACCATGATGTTCCGCGCCATTCACAAATGCCACCACTCTGTCGGAAAGAATCGGATTCAAAACTCTGTCCATTTCGTCCGCAAAAACGACCCTGTTCTCATATACTACACGGAATATCTGCACAGCCCATGCAAAAAACTCCCTTACACCTGTTGAATCCTGCTGAAGTTCTCTTTTAATCTCATTCCCGTCAGCGTCCTTGCGGATAATGAGGGATTTCCCATATGGCTTGTCATTATCCACCTCAATGTTGCAGATACTGTAATCAACCATACGGAAAATTTCCAGGAAACGAGGGTCTTTCATAACCTTTATATCCTCATCCCTTCCAGCGGGATCCTTCTCCCTGTCCTCAGGTACTGTGCCGGGAAGAAGAATGTCTTTAAACCAGCTTGCCGTTTCAATAGCATCCCTGTTACCCAAAAGCGCCAGCTTGCTTACAAAAAGACCATAGCTATTGTTACTGTTCTTTAAGGCAGCCACCAGTTCCTTGGCTTTTCCTTCTTTCTTTTCATACTTTTCATCTGTGTTCCGCTCTACCGCAAACAGACACGTAAAAGCCGCCCTCCGTTTGCTTTGCTTATAGAGAGCTTCTCTGATAATGCCAGTTCTGTCGATAGCAAGAGAATATCTGTATATCTGTCCAGAGGCAGAAATAAAGGTAATTTCAAACCTTTGCACCGGATTCTTCTCTGTAATTGTACTTGTCGCATTAACATATGCTCCTACCGATTGAACCTGAGAATTTACATCCACCAAACTCTTAAGGAACTTCAGGCTTCCGATGAAGTTTGACTTACCACCTGCGTTCTCGCCAACGATAACAGCAGTCTTTAAAAGATCATATTCGACATCCGTGGACGTATAATTATCAGGAAAGCGTGCCTTAACCTTTCCGGTAGATGCTTCCATGCTGAATTCACTTTCAATATTGAAAGAGCAAAAATTGTTGAAGATAAACCCGATCAGCATCTGTTCTCTCCTCCCCAGATTTTATTACTCATTCATTATAACGCAAAAATCTCTCGTGTAAACCAGATTTTTGATTTATCTGAATGTTTTCCCCCTGTTTTTATAATTATTTTGCTCCAAAAATGCTATTTTTATACTTAGTCAGGAAATTTCCGTTTATTGCCGGTTTACATTTCAGGGAACATTTCATTTTTTTGTAATGTTCCATATCCTGTCTTCCATTTCGCGATTTTGCACGCGAACCCCACCCGCCGTTCTATAGGAACCTTGCCTGTAGAGATTTCGATCTCCCAGGGTACGCACCCCTGTTAAATGTAACTTTCCATCACCTTTAACCTATTTCATCCATATATAATTCTGCAATATATGATGGGCCATTGCACCAGAGTCTTGTTTCCTTATCATATAAAGCCTTTCCCGTCTTAGAACACAAGAAATCACCTAATACTTCTTTACTGTCCTTTCCTGTCTCTTCAGCAATCTCTTCAACTGCCATAGTAATGAGAAGATCAATTGTAAAATCCATTTTTTCTTTTGAAATTGTTACTCCAGACACTTCTTCTCGCCCTCCACAAATTTCAAACATTTGATTGCATCTTTCGTTTTGAAACAATAGCTTCCATGCTAAAGAATCAATCCATCTGATAAATCATGCATTAATTTTAATCCCCTTTCCTTCCAAAAACTCTGTGATATCATCAAGGACAACCTCATCACCTTCACAATGGAAAATCCCATGACCTTTTTCTATATACCCAAAAACATCAACTTTTTTAAATAATTCAACTATCTTTTCTACTGGCAGATGCCATTCTTCGGACGCCAGTCTGACTAATCTTGTTTGCATAAAAATAATCTCTGCTTTTTCGTCCATCATGAAATTCTCCTTTACTGCATAAATATGATACTCTCTGCTTCAGTTTCTGGAGAATGCAAAAACATAGAGCCTGTAATGGGTTCCATACATCTGGCATTTAGCCTAACCTCGTATTATTCAATATCTCTGACATCACTAAAGAAGCCAATATGAGGTTCAAATAAAGTTCCAATTACTACTCCTCGATCCAATAATCTATTACCGTTTTCACAACAAGTTTCGGGCAAAATTGCGCAATTATGACAAGCAGCAAGATTGCACGAATCCGTTCCCTGACCGGAAGATTGTATACATACTGGATCTGAAGTACACCACAAGGCATTTTTCAAAGCTGATATTATTGTATCTTCAATCCGACCTTTTTCCCCTTGTCTTACCAATCCGCCAAGAGAACCTTCGGCATCTCCAGAAGCTGTATAAATAAGTACACCTGCCATATTGTAGTTATTTTCACCTATCTCACAGTAAAGTCGCTCTCTAATAGACGAACTACCATATCCGCATTCAAAGCTTAGCTGATTAATAATTAAATGAGCAAAAGTATGAATTAGCATATATTCAGGTCTTACTTCACCTTTTAGACCTTGTCCAAAAAATGAATTTTTATAGTTCTCTGCAACTTTGCGAATTCTACTCATTACTTCAGGTCTCTTTGCCCATTCTGATAAGTATTGCTCATTAAACTCGAAGAATATTCCCTCACCATATGTTTCAATTGCAGGAACCCACTTTCCTTCTCCAAGACGAAGCATTTTTTTATTCTCACTAATTGTTTTACTATTAGGTTTAAGTCTGGAAAATCCAACAAAAGCTCTCGTCTCCTTCAATTTAGGAATCAATGAAATGCTCTTAAAGTATTTATGAATTACTTCATCATACTCATCAATAGAATGATTAATTGAATGGAACTCCTGAGCATCATTTCCACTTGTCTTCGATAATACCTTATACTCAGCAAAACGATATTCATCTTCAGGTGTCTCTTCATTTACAGTAGGCATTCCATCGACAGCATCAGCTTTTTCTAAAATAGCAGCATACAATCTATCTACATCTACATTTTTTTGCTGCGCCAAAAAATTAATTATATTTCGGTCAAATTTGCCGTCAGTGCGTGAATTATTCAAAGTATCAAAAATATCATTTACTAAACCTATAATTTTTAAATCATCTTCATCTCCATTTGTTGGAATATAAATCGAACTGATATTATTAGCAAACCAAACATTCGTTGCACCTCTAAGAACTACTCGTATTTCTTCTGAATCACATGTGCAAGGATTCTCATCGTCTTTATAAATTCCAAGCCAAGGCTTGCTACCTCTACATTTATAATTAATCCTCTTCAAAGCCCCAGGCCTAGTAACACCAGCCATGGACTTTCTTGCGCCACAAGAACACTCATAGAAAACGCCTCCAAGTCCAGCTGAAGCACCACCCGTACTCCTTCGAATTCTACATTTTTCCCTGTCATATGTTTTACCGCTATCAAAATGAACCCACTCACCAATCGGGAAATCATCAACATGTCCTTCAGGGCATACAACAATAAACCTTTCAGGAATCATCTTTCGTTTAAACTTGGATTTTGGATTACATTTTCTTCCATGTGGCCATTGATAAGTATCACACTCCGGCTGCGTCTCATAATATGTTGTTTCACGCATAGTTCCACAAAATGGACAATAGGACCATCTTGGAAATCTGACTGCTGGAATAGAGATATGGCAATTATCCGGATCCGCATTCTTCTCCCTATAGTCCGGTGGCCATCTTAACTCCGGAACACCAATTCTTTTGGCTAGTCTCTCATCTTTTATTACAAAATCCTCAGGATTGTTATATCTCCACATATCCAATCCCGCTATCATAAGCGATTCATCATTTGGAAATGGAACAATAGCACCAACTCCCCAAGGTCCAATAAGCGAATTTCTTCGCATAGGGCGATACATCGTCATCGTTATTCATCCCTTTCTACATATCTATTTTTAAGCACTGATGCTTCACATGATGCATCTACACTTCTCATAGACGTAGGTGTCGGCATTCCCCTACCATTCCAAATAGCATTTGGTTTATCACTAGAACTGTAGATTAATGGGACTGGATTTCCCATCGACATATCATAATTTTTTTGTGGGGTCCATTTCTGAGGGTTCCAATCCTCCCACTCCTGCATTCGATAGTCAAACCATTTCAATGTATTCTCAAGTTCATCAGGATCAATTTCACTAACCCTCTTCTCAATCACAGATCGTATATGGTCAATTATCTCCTGTTTAGGGAATTTAGGTGGATCTTCATTGAATTCATCGCAATGCTCTAATCTCATCATTCCTACCATTATTGCGTGCAATGCCCTTTCCCTAACCGGTGCCGAAAATGGAGTTACGCTAGTTGGTTCAACAAAACAATACAATTTTGAATGATACTGTTTAAACTGTTCATAAAAAGATTTATCTCTTGGACGACCAGGCCTATAAATAACAAATACTATCCCTGGTGCACCAGAAGCATTACGACCAACTCGAGATGTTGCTTGGATATACTCCGATGTAGTTTTTGGTTGCCCTGCTACTGTCATTAATCCAAGTCTCTGAACGTCCAATCCAACGGAAATCATATTAGTAGCCAAACAAATATCTATTGGATAATCTTTTACTTTCCCTTCAGAATCAGTTTCCCTTGGATATCTAATGTTCAAATTCGCCAGACTTGCTGTCACTTTATCTCCAGGGATTCGACTTGTAAGCTCTTCATCACGATAGATATAACGTCTATACGCCATATATGCCTCTTTATCGAGGCGTTTGTCATCATATCTTCTTTTATACATAACATCGAGATGCTGATCTATGTCAGCCTTAATCCATGTCTTTGTTTGACCTAGTTCCCGAATACTATTGTAATAACCTATATTTGTCCAGTACGGATCTCGGTCTTCTTCTTTGTCCACTTCCATAGTTTTAGCAGCATACAACAATGTTGCATACAGCCTAATAGATGTAGTAGCATCAGATGGAGACGCAGAAGCAAGAATGCCGATATATTTACGTCCATTTTTCTGCTTATCCTCATTCGCAAAAAAAGAGTCTCCTGCATCCAGACCAGCTGGTGGAAATTGAAATACATTCTTAGTGTCACATCCATATAATGCATGGCATTGTTCTTTCGCCCTACTAATTGTTGCAGTTGAAGCAACAATCTTAGGCGTGATCGTTCCTGATGGCATCGTTTCAGTGCACAGATCATTAATCATTGTTTCATAATGACCAACCATTGATCCTAACGGACCAGAAATCAAATGTAACTCATCTTGAATAATCAAATCAGGAGATGTTCTTTTCTCACCATCAATGAAACCAAATAATCCTTGTGCTTCTGGTCTATAAGGAAGCATAGCAAATTTATCTACGGTTCCTAGAACAAGAGTGGGTGTTTTTTCATATATATCATCATCAATAATATATAAAGGTAATCCAGTTCTATTTAATGCAAAATCACATTCTCCAGCTTCATTTGAACACTTAAATATAAATTTTTTTGACTTTCTTGGTCCTTCTAATACTTTATAGCCAGGAAGGAACCTTACTTTACCACCAGAAGTTTCAACAACTCCCATTTGAGCTCCACACCAAGGACATTTGAGCATAACAAAAGGATTGCTATCCGTTTTATGTGCTTTTAGATCATTGTATTTAGATACTGCATCTTTCACATGATTCGGGGTAGTTTCTCCTCCAACCCATAATCCAATGTTAATTTCATCATCCCCCAACAGCTCAATATTCTTTTTCCGTATAAGCTCACATGCACAAATAACCGCAGCAGCTCTTTCATATTGCTGTGCGGTAAGTAATCGCAAAGTATATCTCATCAATATGGCAGTGCCAGAGTTGTCACGACTATGCAGTCTTCGAATAAAAATTGTATATGCTGACAAACCAAGATATGCTTCAGTTTTACCGCCACCAGTTGGGAACCAGATTAAATCAACAATTTTTCGTTCCTTGCTTTTCCTATTATTCATTGAATCCAAATTCATAAGAATAAACGCAAGCTGGAATGGTCTCCATTTTCCATATACCTTATTATCTTTATCAAACCAAGTTGAATCATCATTAATCTTAGGTAATGACTTCACTGGGTTTTCTAGTCTTATTCCTCCATCTTCATCATCAACCCATGATTGTAAAGGCAAGCCATAATGAAGCTGCTGCGCAAGCATTGCTTCATTCATCCATTGGAAAGCTTGTTTAACATTCTTATCTTCTGACAATAAATGAACACCATTCTGCATTCTTTTCTGGCATATTCTACAATTAGCAATATGGCGAGTTGCGGTCTCATGAAGGTTAGCCGGAACTTCTTTCTTCTCAAGTTCATCAATCCATGATTTATACTTTGTACAAAGCAACTCAAGCTGTTTTACAACATCATCGAAAGACTCATCTCGACTCATATCAAGCATGCTAAGGCTAACGCCTTTGATCACGCTCGGAACTATTGGCTTGACTTCATACGAAGGAAAAACAGACGTCTCTATGCTAAATACTTTTTCTTCTTTCTCGTCCCAGTCTGCAGCACACCCATGTCCAATAGCATAATTCTTTACATTTCTATACAAAAGAAGATTTGACATATAGTCATCATCAGAATTTATCTTTTGTCCCTCTGGCAAAAAATGAAATCCTTTCAACGAATTAATTTTCATTTTTACTTGGAAGAAACAGTCCTCATCCCTAATAGAAATTCCATCCATCTTTTTTGTATTTTCAATAGTAAAAGTATAGATACCAAACTCATCCCTTTTATAGCGGAGAGTAATATCTACTTGCAGATTCAAATCATTCACAGGATACCGTTTAATTGGCTCCTTTGATGTTGGTAATTCCATATTTTCATCCGATTTCCAATCAAGTGCTTTTCGATAGTATTTAGTAGTAGTCTTTCCCGTTTCAGTATTAGTTTCTGAAGATTTAGAATACATACCAGCACTTACAATAGCGTTTATTGAGTCACCATTTGATATAGCAACAGTAATACTCATAGCAGATTGATAGAAAGCATTAGATCTATCTATCAATTCTTCAGCGTCTTCTAGAACTTCAAATGTATCTCCTAATGAATAATCTGTTTTTTGAAAATCAATTTTATCCACTTCATTTTCAGCAGAATCAACTATTTCTTTTTCTTCATCAACATTGTTGGTTTCTTTTGCTCCACTCGGGAACAAAATACCTGCAATATATCTTGTTCTCGGCGGATCAGAGACAAGTATCTCCTCCCCATTCTCTTGACGCAGCCCCTCCCAGTTAATTGGATCTGGTCCAATTAACTCTCTTTCTACAAATTGCTTCAGCTGCTCTCGTCTTTCCTCAGCCATTTAACAATCTCCTTTTTAATAGATCTGTGTACTCCGTATGTGCGATTTTAGTCTCAAAAATATAAAGTGCTGTTCTAGCTCTGCTTAGAGCTACATACATTAAATTGACTGCACTATAGGAATTAATATCAACCAAAATTACAACCGAATTTTCAAGCCCCTTGAACGACTGAACCGTCGAGAATGAAATATTATCGCTAGATTTAAAGTTATAATCTTTAATTATAATATTCTCGACTCTTGAAATAATAGAGTTTTCTCGCCTTCTAGGAGAAAGAATTGTTATTTTTTCTCTTTCAATGTTTTTATCTTCAAGCTCATTTAAAAGTTGCATCAGTTTATCAAGTTCTTCCTCTTCTGAGAAATATGTTTTGTGATCAACTGGAAGTCCCTCTACTTTCGTCCACAGATCTTTAGGCGCCTCATACCCAGTTACAGTTTGAATATCATCACATATTTGTTTTGTATTTCTACAATTTTCAGTAAGCTTATATCGGATGAAAGAAGTTCTATCTTCTAAATGCTCAAGCATCTCCTTTCCATCAAGTTCATTGGAATAAATTGCCTGTCTGGAATAGTCACCAAAGAACTTCCAAGATCCATGCTCAAGTCCCTTTTTAATCAATAAATCAAATATGTCTAAATAGGCATCCTCCATTAAATCTTGAGCTTCATCCAGTATTATTTCATCAAATTCAAGAGGATTATCTAACAGTATTTCCAATGCTTTAGACGGTAATATTTCCCTATAAAACACTCGTTTAGATTCTTGGTCTGAGGGAATAGTAAGGTTTTCACCTGCATCAGTTACTATATCTAAAAGCAATTTATGAAATGTACCAACATATCCGGGTTTGTATTCTATAGCTTGTTCTTCAAAAAACGTCTGAAACCAGGTGCCAATACTATTGTTAAAACATAACAAAGCCACCTTTTTCCCACTCGAAACCGACTTCTTTGCCTGCTCTATTGCAAGCAAAGTCTTTCCTGTACCAGCAGGTCCATAAACAACTCCCCTACGGTTTTCTTCAATTTGATCCAAACATTTATATTGTTTTTCTGTGAGCTCAATTAGTTCCTGCTCTGCATTATTAATTCTTGCTTTTATTGCTAGAACCTTATCAAAGTCACTTCTCAAAATACTTATTAAATATTTCACATCTTGGGCAGTCGGTAACTTTGAAGGATTGAGTTTCCCATACGTATCTTCAAATTTTTTTCTACTACCTTCAGCTATCCTAACTATAAAGTCATGAACATTTTCATTGTCATTACAATCAAAAACCTGCCACGGCTCTTCATCAATTCCCATTGAACTGTATTCAATATCTGGCACCATTACTCCATAGCCATAATGGAGATTGGCCACATTATAATGCTCTACATCAGCCTTTGCTTTAATTGCATCCATGATGCTATGAATTGCATCCTTTGCTTGATCAAACGGTCCTCTTGATTTAGTATCCACATGGCCGCATCGATTTGTAAACGTCCACATACCATTAGTTCTTTTAATCCTTCCGCCTTTAACTTCCAAGGCAAATATGCCCAATTTTGGAGCCACAACTAAGAAATCAACTTCCCCTTCTATTAATGTTTGATGTTGTGCTATACCTAGCGAATGGAATACTACCCAATCGTCTGTGTCTTCTGCTTTCTCAAACCATTTAAATATTTTTCTTTCCGCTCCACTTTTCGTTTCTGGCGAAATTACCGATGGTATCATTCTTGCCATAATAGTCCCTCCTTCTCCTCAGCTAGAACTTTATTTGAATTGCTTGATTCGATGGGTATAAATTCTTGTCCAATGTCCATAATTTTCAATACCTTCACCACCCCAACTTCATTTAACTCAATTTCAATTGGTTTCCAAATATTAAAAGGATCAATCGCATTACCATTACTTAAATTCATAGCAATGCTTTCCGTTAATCGTTCCGATAAAATTCTTCCCGCTTTTATATGTGCATTCTTAATGTAGTTACCGGCGTTAATTATTTCATTCATTTTTTCGGCTAAAACACTATCACCAGTTATTTCAGCTATATACTTCAAATCTTCTGAATCCTGTGGAATAATTAATTCTTCTGATTGCAACCAATTCCTAACTGTCTGATAGTTTCTGGTACAACCAGCGTCTAGTAGCTTTTTATATATTTCTTCTACCGAGTAAAATGCTTCCTCGATTTTCAGTGCTTCACGCCAAAGTGCTGCTATTTTTCTATACCCTCCCTTTCCATTTACTTCAAGAATATGATCTGCAACCTCTCGAATAATATCTTTATCCGCTTCTCTGACAACGATGAAATCACCGACTTTTAATTTATTTACTTCTTTCTTTTCGACTTGTTTGCTATTTTGTAATATTATCTTTGTGACAACCAGTATCTTATGGTTTTCTGTAAATAGAGCGAAATCTCCCCCCACAAAACCAACTGGCTTTGCATCAACAATCTGGTTTTCGTCTATGTCTCCACGTGCTGTATATTGTCTATATCTGCTTTCTTGTACAACCAAATCCAAATCATCCTCTTGTTGAAGGATTTCTCTATCAGGCTTATCTAATTCTTCAAAACAATTTCCATGCACTGGCCTATTGTCTATCTTGGTAGAAAATGATTTTTTTACAATTGTCTCATTATTTTCGTTATTAAGTCCTAAGTTCCAAGATTTTGTATGTGCTTTTCTCCATTTCTCCTCACATTCATATGTAAAAACATGTATTTCTTTAACCTTGTACCCATATATTATTTTCTTGATTATGTTTGCACTGAACCACCCCGAAAGAATTGCTACGTCTGCATAATATTTGTTTAAACTCAAAAACTCTTTAGGATAAACAACATAAATAGTTGGCCTGTAACCATTTTTAGCTAAGCGTTCATCCCAATACATTTTTACTTCGAACGGATTATCCTGATTAGAACAAATTATGTAAAATCGATCGTATCTATTTTGTAAAAGCAATTTATATATTTCTTCAGTCTTTTCAAATGATCTACTTTCTCGGTATATTCCTGTAAAAATTTTTATTGCTTTATCAAAATCATAAAATAGTTGTTGTTCAATAAAACTACGCTCATATTCAAGTAATTTAGAGCACTCTTTCAACTGAAGACATATTTGAACGCACTCTTCTTCATTTACGTCACATATATTTCTTACTGATAAATAAGCTAAGTGAATCAAACGCAAATACACTTTGTTCATTTGTGCACTTTCATCTTCAATCAGACGATTATAACGATAAATCAAATTAAATGCTTCGCTTATATCTTGCGAAACTAATTTATGATAATTTACTTTTGAAGATACGCACTTTCTAAGCTTTCTCTCTGCTGTTATATCTACAGCACTACATACTGAATCTGTTATGCTATCTGCATCCCACCGCCATATATTAAAATTTCGATTTTTTAATTCTTGTAAATTCAATGATTTTACGGTGTCAACAATGCATAACACTGGTATTTTTTTGCTCAGCAATTGATCTAAAGAATCTAACTGCGACTCAATATCACATTCATTCAAATTTATGATCACAGATTGCACATTATTTCCGTTAGATATAATTTCATTTACATATGAAATCTGACTGGAAAAAACAAGTGCCGGTGTTCCAACATATTTACCCTTATAGAAATGTAAATTCCCCAAATAATCCGTCTTCGCCACAAGAAGATATTCATATAACTTTTGACCGTTAATCTGAATTTCGCTTGCGCGCCGCTCGCTATCAGCCACTGTAGATACATACGCTATGGATGAACTAATATGTGTCATAATAGCTTTCAGATCAGCCAAAGCTTTATTTCCATCTTTAGCTTCATCATTTATTTCTTTCTTTGCTTTCACATAAGCGGCATATTTAGATAACCCCTTCTTGGTATCGCTAATTTGAAAATATGGAGCGAATTCAAGTGGGACTCCACGTCTATTTTCATCCGCAAATTTCAAAAAAATCAGTTTTTTCCCAGGAATTGCTGAATCTTCACCAATTTCAAGAAATTGTGTAACACATTTTTTTCCTATCTTAAGTATCTGTCCATTTTTAAAAGTTTCCGGAGAATATTGATTTTCAATCTTTCCAACTAAAATATTATAAATAACTTTAGATAGCATTAATAAAAACGGAGTCTGTTCATTATCCGGAAATACAAAAATATTGTTTCTCCCCTGATTTTTTATCATTTTTTCTAGCAGAAAAACACTTGCCTTTACAATTTTAGGCAGCTCTACGGTCTGATCTTCTATATTTATTTTGATATTATCTAAACATTTTTGTTCCTTAATTACTTCCTCTAAATATTCCGCCCAATACATTCCCCACTACTCCTCTACGAAGCCCTTTTCTTTAGCAGATTGATATATGATTTCAGCCTGTTTAGCCTGCTTAACTGAAGGTTTCTTCCCTCTTCTGACCAATGTACCAACACTAAATGCAATACCCCTTTGCCATGGTTGTAAATTATTCGTATCCTTTGCTCGTTTTGAAATGGATAGCTAAACCGTTGAAGGAATCGCTGCTACCCAATCACCAATCTCTTGCTCCTTTTTGTATAGTTCTTTCTTTAATTTCCGTTGCTTAATCTCAACATATATTGCTTCAACAATACCCAATAATCTATCTCCTATAAGAGCTGCCGCTTAATCTCTTCAGCAATCACCTTTGCCATCATTGGAGGGACCGCATTTCCTATTTGCTTAAACTTTTCTCCTCTACTCCCTTCAAAGAAATAGTTATCGGGAAATGTTTGAAGTCTAGCAGCTTCTCTTACGGTTATAGATCTACACTGTCCCCTATCTGGATGAATAAAGTAATGTCCGTCTTTGGCTAAATGAGCCAAAACCGTGTGACATGCTTTATCATTTCCTTCAACCACCTTAAATCTATCTCTGAATGATATTTGGTTTTTATGTGTTTTCAATTCTTCCGGGAGTTCGTCGTATCTAATCTTTTCTCCTCTGAGATATGCATCAATAGCCATTCCATATATTGCGATATCTCTCTCATTATTTGGACGAGCAATATGCTGTGTTACAATATCTTCTGGCGTTCTAATACTATTATTACGTAAATATTCACTGCATTGCTTATAATCCAGTCGATATTGATTGTTTTCAAAACCTCTCTCAACAATTGCCAAGTCATCTAATAAATCTCGGACATGCGCATGACTTTTCCTCGGAATAAAATCAGGATAATAATGCTTTGTCCCCTTTCTCCAACCTATTATGATGACTCTTATTCTTTTCTGCAAAACTCCAAAGTCAACTGCGTTTTGTTTATGACAATCAACTTCATACCCAACTCTCTTCAGTTGAGCCATTAGATTTCTGAATGCATCTCCGCCTCTTGCCGTAAAAAGTCCAGCTACATTTTCAAAGACAAACATCTTGGGTTTATATTTGGTCAGAAACCTCGTGTACATTTTGTAAAGTTCATTACGCGGATCATCTTCCATCGGGACATTCATATGACTACTCTGAGCTCGTCCAACCAATGAATATGCTTGACATGGAGGCCCTCCAATAATTACATCTACTTCTTTTATCTTGTCTTCCTCGATAATTGTATCTATTCGTTCGAAGATGTCTGGTAATGTTTCCGTTGACATTTCTGCGTTTACTACTGCCTTTGTTACATCCTCTGGAATGTGAGCAAACAAGTCCTCTCTTGAAATTTCACCTTTTTCGTATTGATAGTACCAATGTAGTTCCCCAATTTTCTTAAGATAATAATATGCCGATCTAGTCTCTAATGTCTTAGCAGCAGCCTCATTCATTTCTACATGTGCAATCGGATTAAACCCTGCCTGAAAGAATCCTTCAGACAGGCCCCCCGCTCCTGCAAAGAGATCTATAAAATTTAATGATCCATTATCTTTCTTAAACATTGTTTTTTATCATCTTTCGATTTATCTAATCTAGCGTCTGTTCCACTCATTGTCTCAATAAACATGATTTCTTTCTCTGAAAGAACATACTTACCTCTTGTTTCAAATGAAACAAATTCTTCATACTGAAGTTGTCCTATAAGATAATTAATCTTCGCTTTTTGACATCCCTAATGCATTTCCAATTTCATTTTGTGTTAGCGGAACTACTTTTCTATCCAGTACTACAGTTTGACTATCATATAGTAATTTTAATAATTTATAGCTGTCATTTTAAAAAAGATCTATTCCCATATTTGCCTTTCGCTTGATGCATTAAGATATAATAATTATAGTACCATAAATCAATTTTTAAAGCACTTAAGTTCTGATTTTTATACTCTATTCTGCAAATACTATCGCTAAGTAGTGCCCTCTTACATATATACGCGCGTTTTGCTTGTTGGCAGCGCATCCCCCCAATCCCCTTACTTATTAATAATACCCTATATAATAAAGATACACCTTTCTCTTTCTTCTGTCTCTCTATTTGTCATCTTTTCGTTATTTTTTGTCATCTTTTGTCGTTCTAGCACGATCCACTACCTCATTCATCACATCCCAATTCCAATCCACATCCTCATGATCAGGAAATCACAATCCCGATCATGAGGAGCATATTTCAATGCATCTTTAAATAATTACTTTTCATAAAAATCTTCCATTCCCATCTCTTCCCCTTCTCCAAACAAAAGATAGCCGAGCGAAATATTGAGGTATCCTGCTATCATCTCTAACTTGGCAAGATCTCTGATGCCACAGCCGGGTTTATTATTTTCCAATGCGCTTAAATCCGGCTGATACATGTTCAAATCCTCCGCCATCTTTTTCTGGGAGATTTTCTTCTTATATTTGCGTGCCTCCTTGATACGGGATGCGATGATATCATAATCAATCATATGGCAATCTCTCCCCTCAATACTCTAATAGAACCTTTCCGGATGATACTGGTCCATAATCTTGTCAAACTCTTTCGGATAATGTACTTTAAACCACCCCATTCTCATTGTCATAATCATATAGGAAACTGCATATGCTTTAGGAAATATATACCTGATCTGTTCGCAGGACCAGAGGAACCAGTCCCCCGCGCCATTTTGAATCAGCTCCTTCTTCCATTTCTGCCATTTTGCATTTTTGCTATGTAAAATAATGCCTTTTCTTACCGCCTCACTGATCTCATATGCCGTCTTACGATCCATTCCAAGGGATAAAATGTACCCAAACACATCATCCCTGGATCCTATAATGTCCTTAAACCCTAATCCCTTTTCTTCTACAAGAATCTCTCCGTTCCCTTCCCAGCATCCGGTTCCATGCGATAACGCACATATTTTAACCAGATCTGTAAAGCTGGCCGGCTTCAGTTTACTTACTATTTTTCTTACTCTTTCAGAGTAAAATTCCGGAAGATCCGCACACATAGTCGCATCTCCGCTTTCATCGGTTACAAACAGATCCAATACTTCCTTACTCTCTATTGGTACATCTGCCAGATCCACGCCTGTCAGCTCTGAAAGTCGGATCAGCATCTCCGGTGTATCATGACCTATCACATCCAGTTTAAGAACACTATAGTCTATAAAAAAATAACTGTAATATAAAATAGGCGTTCCGTCTGATGAGGTAGACCAGGGACTGATTTTCTTATAATCATAGCCTTTCGGAAATACAATCATTCCACCGGCATCCTCTCCTCTACATCTGTAATTGCCTGACAGCTTCGATTCTGCTTCTATCCATTTTTCTTCAGAAGGATAATGCCCGGTATCCTCAATATAATCTTCTGCAATAACCTTCGCCATTGATTGACTTACACCCTGAAAGGATCCGACATGAACGGCTGCCTCAACTCCCGAAAGATGGCTGACCTCTTTAATGACTTCTTTCTGCCTGCAGGTCGGAACTTTAATGTCGATGTCAATTTCCCGCTCTCCTTTCATGCCAAAGATTATTTCTGTTTTCAGATCATATTTCAGTGGATCAATTTCAGTGATATTTAACAGGTACAGCACGATAGATCCTGCTGCACACCCTTTCACTGAAATATCACAGGCTCTCAATCCACATTTTTCCAACAGCTCCTTTTCCCAAAGAACATAGGTTTCCAATCCTGTTTTTTGCACTGCGTTTAATTCTGTTTCAAGTCTTCTTTGCGCCTCTTCCATCTCTGCATCCGTATATTTCTCATGAAGAGATTCATGACAAAGTTTCCACAGCATTTCCGTTGCATTTTCTGATTTCGGAAGATATCTCTCCTTAGGGCAAATTGTCACCATCTCACACAGCTCTGCAATCCGGTGGGTATTCCCGATTACAATTTCGCGCGCTTTAGCTTCCGGAAGATAAGAAAAGGCGTTCAACATTTCTTCGGTATCCAGGAATCGGTAATCTTCTTCCGGTGTTTTTCCCTGTCTCCAATAAACAAGCATTTCATAGGCAAGTCGGTCTGAAGCATCAATAAAATGTGCATCACTGACTGCCACAACAGGAATGTTCAGTTCTTCACACAGTTCAATAACCTTCACATTTGCATTCCGATACTTCTCAAACGGGATAACCTCTACATAATCAAACATGGTTAACGCTGTTTTTAAATCCTCTATACAGGCATGGCTCATCAGCATCTTGTATATTTTCCCGTTTTCTACGCCGGATCCCAAAAGCAGCCCCTCCCTGCACCTGAATAAATCCTCTAATTGATACACCGGATAGGCTTCTGTACTATGATTATCCGAAATTAAATCATACAATTTCATTAATCCTGACGGATTTTTCACAAGAACACTGATGCTATAGATATTGCCGTCACTTTCCATAACCGGCATTTCCATTCCATAGACAGGACGGGTCTTATAATTCCTGGTTTCATATACTTTCTCAATCTCTGGAAAAGCATATATATTTGACATATCGGTAATCGCCACCGCAGGAATTCCCCGGTCATTCAGCTTTCTGATAATCTCACCCGGATATACGGTTGAATCACCGCCAAACTTACTGTGGATATGAAGTTCTATTCTCTCATTTGAATTCATTTGTTATACTCCTGACTAATATTTTGTAATCCCATTACCACCGCAATATTGCTTATACTGTTCGAACAATCTTATTGTAATCTTCTGTCTTTATAAATTGGATAGTTCATTTTCTATATTTGATTCTACTAATCTTATCATCATAATAGCCTTGAATAAAAAACTACAGGTTTAATTTTTCATTTTAGGCATCCCATAACAAAAGAATAGCACAGTAGATGTCCCATTATTGGTACTCTTGTCGATGTAGCGTTACTTTTGGACAAAAAGAAAGACAAAAAGAAAGACCGCCATCAGATTTCTCTAATAAACGGTCAGTTTTTTCTAAAACTTCATAAGCTCCGCCAAATCCACTAACAGAATACTGTCATCAGATCTCGCTTCATTCAAAACAGCTTCTGTGAATCCGGATTTTGAAAAAAGCACATAGTAAGAATTCTTTCTGTTCATACTGAACACATCCGCTTTTGCTTTCAAATCCTTTAATACAGAAATATCCAGCTTCTCATTGCGCCATTTACATTCTCCAAAAAGATAATCTTTTCCATCATTTGCAATTAAATCAATTTCCTCCTGACCATGCGTTGCAGCATTGGTTCCCCACCATCTTCCGATAGAGGTATATAATATCGGCAGTTCGCCTTTCGCATTCTTCGCATTCAAATAATCCATGCAGACTTTTTCAAAAACCAGACCCATGTAACTGTAGTAATCCGGCTTAATTCGTCTTTCCCATACTGCCTGCTGTGCTCCGGTTTCAATCAATGTTCTGTTGGCAAATACATATCGGTACCAGAATCGAAACATAAAGTCTGAGATGCCATAAATCGTTTTTCGGGATGATTCCTTTTCTCCAAATGGTGTCTCTTTATGCAGGATTCCAAGCTCACACAAGGTTTTAATATATTTCAGGCACTTGGCTGAGTCCTCACCGATTTTTGTGGAAATCTCATTTGCCTTGGTATATCCGCTTGCAATCGCTTCGATTATCGCACTGTATACGCCCGGCTCCTGTACTTCCTGACGCAGCAACAGCAAAGCCTCTTCATAAAGATAAGAAGTTACTTTCAGATAAGTTCTCTTAATATTTCCCTCGAAACTTTCCTTCTCATTTATCTGTTGCAAATACAATGGTGTTCCTCCATATGCACCATACAGCATAAGTTTTTCTTCATCAGAAAATCCAGTCATAAACTTAGCACTTCAGAATTTCTCCAATATCTTCATTCATGCAGACAGACTTTTTCCTTATTTCTTCCGGTGCATATGCTTCACTCTGGTTCAGACACACATAAAATGCATGGCAAGGCTCACTACATTGAAACAGGCCATAATCGCCCTGTGTATAAAAGATTCTGTTTTTATCAAAGCCGGCCTTCTGGAAACAATGATCCACATTTGTTGTCAGAACAAAATAATCTTTTTCTTTTACCAACTCATACAGGTTCTGATATACCGGTTTTGGTGCATCCACATATCGATTAATATAGATATATCTGCACCAGTATCCCCAGTGTTTTTCCAATGTTTTATATGGATAGAAGCCACCTGAATACATATCCGAAAATCCATACTTTTCCTTAAAATCTGAAAAATATTTTTTAAATCTTTCTCCGGTATATACAAAATAACAGTAAAAAAGGATGTTATATAAGGGAGGCGATCATATGTTAACAAAAGAAGAATTACCGGAATGTCCGGTTGCAACCACAGTTTCGCTCATCGGCAGTAAATGGAAATTGCTGATTATCCGAAATCTGCTGGAACGCCCCTGGCGATTCAATGAATTAAAGAAAAATCTTGAAGGGATCAGTCAGAAAGTTCTCACCGATAGTTTGCGCTCCATGGAAGATGATGGTCTCACTATTCGCACAGTTTACCCGGAGATTCCACCAAAAGTTGAATACAGTCTCAGCGAATTGGGACTTACTCTGAAACCTATTCTCGACTCAATGGTCGAATGGGGTAACGCCTATAAAAAAATGTAGGAAGATTTTTTAACGGATTGAATATGAAAGACCTATCGTGGATAATAACTCCACAATAGGTCTTTCTTCGTGTCTCCCAGAATATCCCTGGTCTCTATGTGATTGACTGACTCATTGCTTTGCTCAATACTCTATCCATCACACCTAATGCTCTAAGATCCATTTCAAAAGGCATTCGTATTCAAGGCTTCCATCCGCTATAGCAAGGATCGTTTCATATAATTCCTTTTGCGTGTAATCGAGCTCAATACCATTTATGGCAAGGAAAACAAGCATTGCATGTGTGCCGATGCGTTTGTTTCCATCAATCATACAATGATTTTTTATCAGTCCATATCCCAATCTTGCCGCCTTTGCCTGAAGCGTAGGATATAATTCTTCTCCACCAAAGGATTGAAACGGATTCTCTAATGCTGAATCCAAGAGATTATAATCTCTTACCCCATCACTTCCGCCGTATTCTTCTATAAGCTGAGAATGGAGCATTAGTATTTGCTCTTTACTCAGTCTCTTCATTTGGCAAGTACCTCATACGCTTCTTTATTTTTCTTTAGCAGTCTTTTTGATATGGCAAGCACATCCTCATCCGGTGCAACCGCACTTTCATCCGCCTTACTAAACTCAATAACGAGATATCGCGGAACATTATTCTTAAGAATGACAGCTGTTCCTCTTTCATCAACAAGTTTAGTAACCTTGGAAAAATTTTGATTTGCTTCCGTAATGGAAATCATTGTATTGGTATCTATCGTCATGTGAACACCTCCATTTCTTGACTATAGTATATCACCTTTTATAGCTATAATTCAACCTATAATTTTAGGGCGGATCAAAATCAATTTCGTAAAGTGAAATTTTTAATTCCAGTTTTTTGCCCCCGCATCTAATTGGAATTTACTTTTTCATTTGACCGTATTATGATTAATATGTATTTACTTGAAATAGATAGTAACAAGCGGCTTTGAGGTGAATCAGCCAGCGGAGGTTGCGTCGCAGCCAGTGGCTACAAAATGGCTACAGAATTTCCAAGGACGCTACGGATAGCCTAAAATATGTGGAATATGTGGACGAAAAGCGTACTATCAGTGCATATTATCACGAGAAATTAAGGTCTGGCGCTCGAGTAGGAGGGATTTTTATTAAATTCCCGTCCCCTCACACCACCGTGCGTCAGACTGTCTAACAAATCCATTTTCTCTCTTTTCTTCTGTTGAAGATAAAACATTGAATTGTCTACACACCGTGTCGACAATTTCAAGAAAAATCTTATAAACTACTTCTTGAATTTATATCTTCCTTTTCCATGACCGGATACCGGTTCAATAATATCTGCCTGTACCAAATTGGAAAGAAGTTTTGAAGCACCTGAACCTTTCAGCTCAAGAAGTTCCATAACTGCACTTCTTCCAAACACCTCATCAAAACCAAACTTTTCAAAGAGTCTATGGATATGAACCGTCGTTTTTACTGAGAAGTCGCTGCCCTTTTCGGAAAGTACACTTTCCATATCCACTTTTCGGTCCTGAATGTCCACTTTCACATCTCCAATATCCACTTTTTCTTCGTTCAAAAGTCCACTTATATGAAGATTTCGATTATGAAGCTCATTTTTCTCGTTCAAAAGCAGATTTCTGAGAAATGCTTCCAGATACTCTGTTGTTTCGTGAATACCCTTTTGCAGGTTCGTATAGTTTGCACGGACAAGTGCATTTCTGAAATACCACGCATTTTCCGCAAAAATATCATTGGCTGCAGAAAACCCAAGTGTCCTCAAATATTTGATGAAGAACACTGCCGTTGTTCTCGTATTGCCTTCTCCGAAGATATGGATTTGCCATAACCTTGAAACAAATACCGCAAGATGATGGATAATCTCGTCCATTGAAAGTCCTTTATAACTAAAATCTTTCTCCTGTGAAAAATCATATTCAAGTGTGACTCTCAGTTCGGACGCACTGCCGTACATAACGGTTGCTCCATCAAGCACCCATTCCTTTTTTGTAATGTTGTAATCTCGAATCTTTCCGGCGTGTTTATAAATCCCCTGAAAGAGTTTACGGTGGATAGAGATATACGCGTTTGGCGAAAATGAAAACGCTGTTTCAGAAAGAATTTCTGCAATACGGGACGAAACCTTATCTGCTTCTTCGGTACGTTCATCATCAGACAAGTGCACTGGTCTTTCTTCATAGTAGCTGTCAATAAGACTTTGTGCTTCTTTCATCGTGATTTTGCCTTCAATGTTCTGAATGGCGGTATCAATCAAATATTTAGATGGTTTGAGTCCATCCACTGCCTGAAGTCCGATTGCCGTACTCCAAGCATACCCCTTATGAGCTTTATCCGGTTCAGACTCCCTCAAATATTCCTTAAACGGGTCTTTTTCCATATCCACTACCTCGCTTCATAGTCTTATTCTGAACTCTGTTGTATTTTTGTTGACACTATTATATATGCAATTCCTGGCTAAATACCCCATCTTACTTTGTTATTCCGCTTCTTCCTCTGCATGGAAACCGGACATAAATCTTTTGAGCAGGAAAGAGCAAAAGTATGGGAAGGTATATATTTTGTCCTCATGTCCAATATTGTTTTTTGACAGCTTGATACCGTATCGGATATCTGGGTAATGTTCGGAGGCAATCAGTGTTTTCATGGATTTTGCACGTCCACTCTTTGCCTTAGCCTCAACGGGAATCAGGGATACTGCTGAACGAATAAAGAAATCTGCTTCCAATGTGGAATCCTCCTTCTTGTAATAGAACAGCTTATACCCTTGCTTAATCAGGGCTTCACCCACCATATTTTCATAGAGTGCTCCCTTATAAACCCCAAGATTCCTGTTGGCTCTTAAATCTTCCTGAGATTCATCGTCCAGCATCGACACCAAAAGACCTGTATCGGAAAAATACAACTTAAAGGTGTCCGGCTCGTAATTGCCGCCAAGAGGCAGTTCGGGAAATTCCATGCAGTAGCAGATATTTACCATACCGGCATCGCAGAGCCACTCAGCACGCCCCCTGTAATCCCGAAATCTTGCGCCGGAGGCCACCTTGGAAATCTGGAATTTCTTGTTTTCTCTGGCAAGCTGAGGCGCAACACGATTAAATACATTGATAATCCTTGTCTGATCAACGCCAGAGGCATATTTGCGAATGTCCTCTTTATAGTCTGCAATAAGCTGTTTTTGTATATCAAGCGTGCCCTCAAAGGTATTTCTTTCGATATACTCACGGACAACCGCAGGCATACCGCCAAGGATATTATAGTCCAAGAACATGGAATGGAAAACATCCATCTCCAATTCACTGAAAGGTATAAATGCTTTCATGTGGGAAAGCAGGTTTTCCACTGTTTCATTTCCATAGCCTTTTGCCCACAAAAACTCTTCAAAATCCATGGAGAACATCTCGTAGTCCTTTTTGTATCCTACGCTGTTGCTTTCAATTTTTTTGTAATTGACACCCAGCATGGATCCGCTGCAAATCACATCAAAGCGGCCGTCGATACAAAAGAATTTAAGAGATGTAGCGATTTCCGGAAATTCTGTAATCTCATCAAAAAATATAAGTGTTTTCCCGGGCACGAATTTTTTTGACGGATCAATCAGTGAAATGTTTTTAATAATGTCGGCGGCCTCATAACCATCGGCAATAATGCCCTTGTATTTCTCATCACGAACAAAGTTTACCTCAATGATGCTCTCATAATGCTCTTTGGCAAAGTGCAGAATGGATTCCGTCTTTCCGATTTGTCTGCTTCCCTTAATAATAAGCGGTTTTCTGTTTTTATCCGCTTTCCACTCCTCAAGAAAGAAGTCAACCTTTCTTTTCAAATACATAGTAATCATCCTCTCACAAAAGTGTTCAGTCTTATTATACACAAATCATGCGCGATTATCAATTTTGTTTTCACATTTCATGAGCGAATTATTCAACACTTTACACATTTTTAGACGGTCATCACGGTACAGCGCAACTCTTTATCCTCATGCACCACGCCGACAGCGATATAATGTACCTCGTCAAGCACCGCCTCTAAGATGCACTCAAAGAAGTCATAAGCTCTAAGTGGAATTAACACATTTTTTGTATATCTGATTATCAAACGAATTTACCACCGACATGCGCCACAAAGCGCACAAAAAGCACCACAAACCTATATTTCTCCTAAGGAATCGATATCGAAGTCAGGTCTCTGGGTGATGCCGCTGTTCACGACCTCAACGGCCTTATCTACGACCTCATCGTAGGATCTGCCATTTTCCATCCCAGATACTCTGCTTACATTTACACTCCTACAGAAAATGTGGGCATGCTGTCATATACTTCTCTAAGTGGGCTCCAATTCTTTAAATCAAAACCATCGTTTTCTTTATCGTCCGCATCAGAAAAAATATCTCCGCTTTCTTTTCCCTCTTTATCTCCCTCTTCAACTGTATTCGGGAGTTTCTCATAAGCACCTGATTTATGAAATTCTGTCGAAATACGGTTGACAGCCGCAAAGATGTACTCCCTGTCAGGATCATTTTTTGATATGCCACTTAGGGCAGAAGATATGATCCGGTCAGCCTCTTCCTTGCTCTTTGCATGCTTTAGCTGTTCTTCTACAGCTTCTGCCATTCTTTGTACCCTCAAAGCATGTGCGTACATGATGGGATTGGTTTTTCTTAAATAATCCATTTCCTTCTGCGAAAGCTTTTTCCCCGACTGAAGCTTGGCAGTTATCTGGGCATCCATCCTTGAGCGGTCTTCTTCAGACATCTTTTCTACGTCATTTCCGCTTTCTAAGATATACTGAGCCAGTTCTTTTGTTGTCGTAATCTTTTTAGGCTCTTCCTTTTTTAGATTCATGTAAATATTCATAAGGCTTCTCCAAATATATGTAATACGATGTTTATCCTCAAAAGAAAAAGCGCATTTTTCAACGAAATTCAATCCATTGAAAAACACGCTTCCATCGCTACTTGTTATATCGGCAGATTATATAGTTTCCTTAACCCTATTTATTTGTGTTCAAGCACAAGTCTTATTTTTCTTAATTGTCAAAGTAAATTCCGGTCGCTCTATCACAAAGGCTGAAGTAACTTTGGCAAATCCTTACGCGGAAGTTACTCTTGCAAATTTTACATCTCTGGCTTATTTCATGTTATAGTTTAGCTGCGGTGTCCCGGTTCTTTTTCGGGAGGTGTTCTTATGAGTAAAAATAAACACTTGAATCTGGATGACAGATGTAAAATTCAGCTGATGCTCGATAACAAAGAGTCCTTTTCCTCGATTGCCACTGCTCTGGGAAAAGATCCAACTACTATTTCAAAGGAGATCCGGAATCATCTCCAGTACCGCAAAGTAGGTGCCTATCATCTTCCCTACAACAGCTGTACCAAACGGGTCTCCTGTCCGAAATCCCACATCTGCACAGAATGCCATGCTGCCAGAAAATATACTTTATGCAGGCGCTGCTCCATGTGCAATGCTTTCTGTAAGGATTTCGAAAAAGAAACCTGCAGGCGTCTCCTGAAGCCACCCTATGTCTGTAACGGCTGTGGAAAACGTTCTGTATGCAGTCTGGAAAAACGGGTATATAACGCAGACTTTGCCCACCGGGAATACCGGGATATCCTTTCGGAATCCCGCACCGGGCTTTCTTATTCCGAAGATGAGATCCGTTACCTTGATGCATTCATTTCTCCTCTGATCCGTCAAAACCAGTCCCCTCATCACATCTGTGTGAACAATGCGGATTCTCTTACCGTAAGCGAAAGAACCATTTACCGGCTGATCGATTCACGCATCATCTCAGCCATGAATATCGATCTTCCAAGAAAAGTCCGCTACAGTGCACGTAAAGTGGAGTGTCACCTGAAAGTGGACAAAGCCTGCCGGATCGGACGCACTTACGTGGACTTTAAGGGATATCTTCTGCAATATCCTGATCTGGCAGTCACCCAGCTGGATTCTGTGGAAGGGAAAAAGGGCAGCAAGGTCCTTCTTACCATTCACTTTGTGAAAGCAGAACTTATGCTTGCTTTTCTCCGTGACCATAATGACTCCCAGTCCGTGATCGATATCTTTGAACGGCTTTACTTTGAACTGCGTCCGGACCGTTTCTGTACCCTCTTCAAAGTCTGCCTTGCGGATAATGGTACTGAATTTTCAAATCCGAAAGCAATCGAATATGACCGGCAGGGAAATCTGCGCACCCGTATTTTTTATTGTGATCCAAGCGCTCCTTATCAAAAGGGCTCCGCGGAACGTAACCATGAATTTATACGCTGTTTTCTTCCGAAAGGAACGGACCTTGCTCCCTATTCGCAGGAAGAGATCTGTCTCATGATGGATCATATCAACTCTTACAGCCGGGAAAGTCTGGGAAATAAATGCCCTTATGATGTGTTCTCTTTTCTGTATGGGCAGGAGATTCTGGATCTTCTTGGGTGCCACAAAGTTCCTCCCCAGGACGTGACACTCAATCGATCCATTTTTCACAAGGAGGGCAGCCATGAGAGCAGATAAGGATTCCATTGATTACCAGGTTAATTTAGTTGCCTTGCAGGAGATGGAAGAAGCCGTTCCCATGACACTAAGAGAACGACAGTGTCTCCGAAAGTGGGTTCGTAAAGGCAATGAAGTCGAATCAAATCCATGGAACTATATGGATTCTGACGGAATGCCCCTGAACTACCTGCAGGCTTTCCGCATCAGATTTGGCTATTCCAGCGGCCCGTGGGACTACTGGAAAGGCTCTGACACAGAGCTTCTTTGGGATGAACAGCGCCACTGCTTTCTCTCCAAAGATGAATTCTTTTAACTGACATGACAAACCGGGACACAGCTGCATAGACCTGCTCATACAGGTGGAATTTACTAAGGCAAAAAAACAGGGAAATTCCACTTGCGATTTACTATGCCCTTTTTTCCTTGTTTAAAATCTATTTTACGCTATGTTTTTGGAAAAATCATCTGTTTTTAAGCAGTTTTCGCACAGAAAAATCCCTGTCCGGCAAGCGGACAGGGATCGACCAGACATTTACTTTGACAAAGTGGAATTTACTTTGTCATTTGACCAAAAATTGAGAGCCGCCAAAAAGCAGCTCTCAGGGAGTGGATATTCGGTTATTGCTTCCGTGATAATCGGAAAACGGATAGCCTTCCTGCCGCCACCAGCAGCACCGGCAGGGCGTAGGCGATGTACTGCGCCGCGCCGCCGTAGGCGATGAGCAGATTATAGATGGCGTGGA
>ERZ827423.1207-NODE-1207-length-26593-cov-3.191725_pt1 | contig 26593 bp, 31 predicted proteins | sample MGYA00519775_ERZ827423 | MGnify/ENA primary metagenome ERZ827423 (study PRJEB31778, sample SAMEA3449296) | human gut metagenome | biome: human gut; feature: human-associated habitat; material: faeces | place: United Kingdom | collected 2010/2012 ...
CATGCTGGCCCTGCGCAAGAGGCTGCCTTATCTTCAGCGCCGGGTCAATCTGGAAAAGGTCTGGGAGACCGCCAGCCTGGAAACCCTGGGTATAAAGGGCGTATGGGGCCAGACCATGGGTCTGGTCGGTCTTGGAAAAATAGGCAAGGCAGTTGCTCAGAGGGCCGCCGCCTTCGGCATGGAGCTTGCGCTGGACAAAGGCGAAGAGGCCTGGCTGCGCGATATCTGGGTAAAGCGCGGCTACAGGGAGCTCACGCCCAACAACCTCCAGCAGGTCTGGCTGCCCGAGGGCTCCACGGCCCTGCGCAACGACTGGGGCACCGCGCCCGGCTGCTACTTCGAGCGCGAGGGCGTCCACGTCGTCATGCTGCCCGGCCCGCCCAGGGAGCTGCGCCCGCTGCTGGAGTACCGCGTGCGGCCCATCCTGGCGCGGCTCTCCGACGCCGTCATCGCCTCGCACAACATCCACTTCTTCGGCATAGGCGAGAGCGAGATGGAGTACCGCCTGCGCGACTACATGCAGGAGCTCACGAACCCCACCCTCGCGCCCTACGCCAAGAACGGCGAGTGCCTCGTGCGCGTCACCGCCAAGGCGGGGACCGCCGCCGAGGCCGAGGAGATGATGGCCCCCGTCGTCGAGAAGGTCCTCGACATGTTCGGAGACCTCGCATACGCGGTGGACGGGGCGAACATCGCAGAACACACGGTGAAGCTCCTCATCGAGAAGGGCGTCAGCCTCGCCGCGGCTGAGAGCTGCACGGGCGGGGAGCTTGAGGCCCGCATAACCGATATCCCGGGCGCCTCCGCCGTGCTGCGCGGCGGCGTAGTGGTGTATACGAACGAGGCCAAGCACCTGCTGCTCGGCATCCCGAGGGACACGCTGGAGAAATACGGCGCGGTCAGCCGCGAGGTCGCCGCGGAGCTGGCCGAGCGCGTGAGGCTCAAGCTGGGCGCGCAGCTCGGCGTGGGCATAACGGGTCTTGCGGGACCCGACGGCGACGGGCGGAACCCCGTGGGCACCGTTTTCGTCTCACTCTCGGACGGGACGCGCACCTGGGTGCGCGAGAAGCACATCTCCAACCGCGACAGGGCCACGGTCAGACTTTACGCCTGCCAGAACGTCTTCGATATGCTGCGCAGATATCTCGCCGGGCTGCCGGTGGAACAGGAGAGGTCCGACATATGAAGCTGTATCTCGTCAGACACGGAGAATCCGAGTGCAACGTCCAGCGCCGCCTTTACGGGCGCACGGACTGCTCGCTCACCGAAAAGGGCTGCCGTCAGGCCCGCGAAGTGGGAGAAAAGCTCGCGGGGGAGCACATAGACCTGTGCATCTCCAGCCCGCTCATCCGCGCGGCGGAGACCGCGCGCCTTGCCCTGGCCGGGCGCAGCGTGCGCATAGAGCTCGACGACGGGCTCATGGAGCAGGACATGGGCGAGTTTGAAAACCGCCCCTTCGAGCAGATGATAGCCGAGCAGCCGGAGCTGGTGCGCGCCATGCTGAACGACTGGACCACCGTTGTCCCGCCGGGGGGCGAGAGCTTTGATAGCCTGCGCGGCCGCGTCCTCAACGTCATAGAGCGCGCCGCCGCAGGCGGTCGGGACACCCTGCTCGTGGCGCACAACGGGCCGCTTTCCACCATCATGATGCTGCTCCTGGAGATGCCGGATTCCGCTGTGAACCGCCTCTGGTTCGAGCAGGGCTGCTGGAGCTGCGTCGAGCTGGGCGAGGGCAAGGCCAGACTGCTGTACTTCAATAAATAGGACAAAACTCTCACGGAAGGGAGAAGAAATATGAGCAGGGAAGACAAGATGCAGCTCGACGAGGGCGGAGCCGGCCGGGTCGCCGGGAGAGTCTTTGCCTTCGTCGGCGTGACGCTGGCCTGCGCCGTCATCGCGGTGCTGGCGGCGGTGTTTATAATCACGAAGGGACCCTCTCCCGCAGCGCGGGAGGTGTTCGTGCAGCGCGCCTCGGACAGCGGGCTTTCCTTCCTGGCGGGGCTTTTCGTCCCAGAGGACGAGATCGAAGCCATTCTCGCGCCGGAAGAGACGCCCGTGCAAAGCGAGGAGCCCGTGGAGAGCGCCGCGCCAGCCGAGAGCGACACGCCGGCTGAGAGCGCCGAGCCTGTAGAGAGCGACGCGCCGGCGGAAAGTGAAGAGCCTGCCGGGAGCGAGGCTCCGGAGCAGGACGCTTCAGGCGAGGGGGAATGAGACATGAGCGAAGAGAACAAGGGCTTTGATTTCACCGGACTGTCCGCGGACGAGGATTTCGACAGCTTCCTCGAATCCATCCGCCGGGATCTGGACGGCACGCCCGCGCCGCGTCCCGCCGCACCCACGGCGGTGGAGGACAGGCCGGAACCGGCTGAGGAAAGGCCGGTCCCGCGCCGCGCGGCCAGGGCTGAGAAGGCGCAGGAGCCCGAGCCGAAGACCGCCGCGCCCAGGGCCGCCGGAACAGGCGCCTCCGCAGAGGAACAGCCGCCCGCGAAGCGTGAGCGCCGCCCCGCCAAAGAGCGCCGGGAGACCGATGAGGCGCGCCCCGTCCCCGCCCAGAGGGAGGCCAGGCCCAAGCCGGTCCGCCGCCAGGCCCCCGAGATAAAATGGAACCCGCCCCCAGAAGAAGAGGAGCCGCCCGTCAGGCGCGGCGGTTTTGCCCGCGCGCTCATCCTCTACGCGCTGGTCCTGCTCGTCGTCATCGCGGCGGGCCTCGCCGTGCTCTGGAAGTACCTCGAAGCCTATGAGTTCACGCGCCCTGAGAACGTCATGGAGCAGTTCGAGCAGATGGCCAACGAGCAGTATTGGGAGACGGCGGTCACTAGCTCCTTTGTCGTGTCGCCCTCCGAGTTCGAGACGGAGAGCGCCCTCGTGGACGAGCTCTGCCTCAGCCTGCTGCGCGACGGGCAGATGAGCTATGTGGAGGACGAGGGCTACACGGACGAAGCGCCCATCTACCTCGTTTCCGTGAACGGCATAGAGCTCTGCCGGGTCTATATGTCGCCCCAGGCGGGCGGCGAGGCCGGCTTCGGGCTGGAGTACATGTCCATAGACAAGGTCGAGCTGCTGGCCGAGTTCATCGCGCCTGCGTCCCGCAGCATCAGCATAACAGCGCCCGCGGACGCTACAGTGACGCTCAACGGCATCACCGTCGGGGAGAGCTATATAAGCTCCGAGGCGCCGGACGCTTCCGTCCTGCCCGAGCTGGAGCCCGAGGCTGCGGAGCTGCTTTGCCGCTACGACATCCAGGGCATCTACGGCACGGTGGAGATAGCCGCCACCTCGGCGTCGGGCGAACAGCTTGAGGCCGTGAGCTCCGACCGGGACGGGGCGGTCTTCCCCCTGCCCGAGGGCGAAGTGAGCGTCACCGTCTACGCCCCCGAGGGCGCGGTGCTCAGCATAAACGGCGTGGAGCTCGACGAGAGCTATAAGACCGGCGATAGCGTGACCCTCGCCATCTTCGAGGGCCTGGAGAGCTATGGCGCGGCTCCGGCCATGGAGGCCTGGGAGATAGGCGGCCTGCACCTCACGCCCGAGATAAGTGCTGTGGACGCCTCCGGCGCGGAGCTCTCCGCCCCCTATCTGCAGGACGGCGCCTACGTCTTCCAGCCCGCGCCCGACGCGGAGCTTGAGAGCTCGCAGCGCGACTACGCGGAGAAATTCTATGAGCTCTACTCCGCCTTTGCCGCGAACAAGGACGAGAAGATAGACACGAACTACTACAACATCCTGCCCTACATGTACGGCGGTACGCCCCTGGGGACGCGCCTGGCATCGGAGTACAGCTCCCGCCTGCCCTCCGGCGGCGTTGCGGCCGGCAGCTATGATGAGGTCGAGGTCACGGGCTTCGTGGCCTACGGCGATAACCTCTACACCTGCACCGTGCTGCTCTACAATGACGATGAGCTGGCGGGCAGCTGCGAGGTGGCCTTTATAAAGGCCAGCGGAAAGTGGTACGCCGCCGCGACGGTGGAGTACAGCTTTGAATGATCAAACGCGAAATGCCGCGGGCAAAAGCCCGCGGCATTTTTTTGCGCTTTTGGAATCTCGGGGGACAAACGGGAAATAACATATAGCAGAAGGGAGGCCCTCGTTTGAAAAAAAGCTATTATATCGTCTACCCCGCTGTGGCGGTTGGCGTCGGCGCGCTTTCAGGCCTCATCACGCGGCAGAGCGTGAAGGAGGTCTTCCCCCTGCTGGAAAAGCCGCCGCTCAGTCCGCCGGCAGCGGTGTTCCCCATCGTGTGGACGGCGCTCTATATCCTCATGGGCGTCGGGCTCGCGGCGGTGAAAAACAAAGGCGGCCCGGGCGTCAAGCGGGCGGAGAGGCTCTGGTGGGTGCAGTTGGCGGTGAATTTCGCCTGGACGCTGGTGTTCTTCCTCGCCGGGGCGTACTTTGTGGCGCTTCTGGTCCTGCTGCTGCTCTTTGGCCTCGCCGCGGCCATGACCGCCGCCTTTGACCGCGTAGACCGTCCCGCGGCCAGGCTCCAGGCCCCGTACCTCATCTGGCTCGCCTTCGCGGCCTACCTCAACGCCGGGATCTGGCTGCTGAACAGATGAAAAAAGTCCCGCACCCCAGGGTGCGGGACTTTGGCGGAGATGGAGAGATTCGAACTCTCGAAGGGCTTTTGACCCTTACACGATTTCCAATCGTGCGCGCTCGACCAACTACGCGACATCTCCGTGTTTGCTCAAGAAAACAAATTATCAACTTGTCAGCTTGCATATTATAATTCACAAGCGCCGTAAAGTCAAGGAATATTTTTCAATTCTTCGGGAAAGATTATTTTGAGACAAAAAAGCGGAGGACAGCGCCGTGAAAATGACGAACGACGAGTATAAGGAATTTGCCGGGCAGCACGCGCCACGCTCAAGGGCGGGGCGAAACATGCTGCGCGCCTTTGTGAGCGGCGGGGCGATCTGCGCCGTCGGTCAGGCTCTGACGGATCTGTACCTTTCTCTCGGCATGGAGATGGACAGTGCCTGCGCGGCCTGCTCCGTGACGCTGATCTTCATCGGCGCGCTGCTGACGGGGCTCGGCGTATATGACGACATGGCGCGCTTTTCCGGTGCGGGCACGCTCGTACCGATAACGGGCTTTGCAAATTCCGTCGTCGCCCCGGCGATAGAGTATAAGACCGAGGGCATGATCCTCGGCACCGCCGCCAAAATGTTCATCATCTCCGGCCCCGTCATCGTATACGGGATAAGCTCCGGTGTCATCTACGGCATATTGCTGTTGATATTCGGAGCGGTATAGGAAATATCAAAGGAGAGGCTCATGGGAAAACACGCCAAGAAGAAAACGAACCGTGCCGGTCAGGCGGAAGTCCTGACCGGGCATGACGAGAAAGCGGAAAGGGAAAGCCCGGATCGCCGCCTCTGGGAGCGCGAGTCCGACCGCCCCAACGGCACAAGCGGGAACTACAGCTGAAAACAGGCGCGATGCAGCAGCTTTTGCATCGCGCCTGTACTTGTTAATGTGAGCCGTATTTCTTCTCCGCAAGCTCCTTGCTGCATGATACGAGGCGGCGGATGCTGCGGTCGTTCGCGCTGCGCTCGTTTATGAGGATCCCGAGCGAGCGGTGGCAGCGCGGTTCGAGCGGCAGGGTCTTGATGTTGAACTGCATGTCCTTTGTCACGAGCCTTGACAGGACACTCACGCCGAGCCCATGCTCGACCATCGACGCAATGGATGCATCGTCAAGATTCGTGCGCAGGATGTTCGGCGCGACCTTCAGCCCGTTTGCCGTAAAGATCGGCAGTATATCCAGCTCGAAGCCGAGAGAGGGCATGAGAAAGTCTGTCCCCTCGAAAAGCTCGACCGGGTACGCGTCGCCGTCAAAATCACAGTCGGCGGGCAGGATGGCGACGAGCTCATCCTCCATCAGCGGTATCCACGTAAGTCCCTGGCACAGCTCCGGCTGATAGCTCACCATCGCGCAGTCAAGCTCCTCGTTCCTTACCGCCGTGGCCATCTCGTTCATGTCATTGACCGTGAGCGAGACCTGCGTGTCAGGGCAGAGCAGCCTGAATGCAGAGAGAATATCCGGGATCCAGTGGCGCGCGATGCTCGAAAACGAGCCGAGCCGCAGTGCCGAGCCGGTTTTGAGCCGCAGCTGATCCGCCTCGCGCTCGAGAGCAGCGGCGGCGTCGGCAAAGCCCTTGAGCTTCGGCAGCAGCTCCTGACCGGTGGGGGAGAGCCGTACTCCGCCCTTGCTGCGTATCAGCAGCGATACGCCGAGCTCATCCTCAAGGGAGTTCATCATGTGCGTGAGCCCGGATTGGGTGTAGCCAAGCTCTGCGGCGGCGGCGGTGAGACTGCCGCGGTCTATCGCGGTCAGAAGCGCGCTTACTTTTTTGCTGTCCATTCTGCAAATCACTGTCCTTGTCAACTGATGGTAACTATGAGAAAAACTGATTACATATATAATAATATGGGATTTTACGAATTGCAAGTGAAATGTTATAATTCCTCAACGCCTTGATTTGCGGCGAAAAAGTTAGTATAATTTGGAAAAGAACGGACAAAGCAAAGCGTTTTATACCAAAAGATTCCGGAAATAATACCGGGACGACCGGAAATGAAACCGGGACACATCTTGCGGACAGCAGATATGCGGGCAGCACATCCCCTGCATATATCTGTCGGTTTGCCCTGCGGGTTTCCCGCAGGGCAAATTATTTTGCGCAGATATGAGAAAGTGTATAGAAATCAGAGTTAAGACTGCGTTAAGCATATAGAACCGATTAGACAGTTTTGTGAAAATTGAATAGAAATGCCGAAAAAACCATGTGAAAAAATTTACTAATCTTGCAAAGTGCATATAAGTAGAAGTATAATCGTATTAAGAAAATTGGCAGCAGGGCGCAGTTCCCTCTTGCTGAAAAAACATTCATGTAGTAAAATGATATTGCTAAAACTTTAACTTAAAATATAGCGAGGGATTATCCGGTGCAGAGAGTCTTGATCCACATACACGGTATCGTTCAGGGGGTCGGCTTCCGGCCGTTTATCCATAAGCTCGTCAAGGAGCACGGCCTGAGGGGATATATAAAAAACACATCCTCCGGGGTCGAGCTTGAGCTGGAAGGGGAGCGCGAAGAGCTTTCCGGCTTCATTGAGGATATCCCGCGCCGCGCGCCGAAGCTTGCCGTCATCGAAGCGATGGAGACGGAGTATCTCCCGGACTTGGCAGGCTACGAAGATTTCAGAATTTTGAGCAGCAAAACGGAGGCTTTTCGTAATACGCTCATTTCCCCGGATATATGCATCTGTGATGACTGCCTGCGTGAGCTGAGAACGCCCGGCGACAGGCGTTACCGCTATCCTTTCATCAACTGCACCAACTGCGGCCCGAGGTTCACCATTATAAAGGATGTGCCCTATGACCGGGCAAAGACTTCGATGAGCGCTTTCCCCATGTGCCCGGACTGTGACCGGGAGTATCACGATATTGAGGATCGGCGCTATCATGCCCAACCGGACTGCTGCCCGGACTGCGGCCCGCAGGTGTTCTTTCTGGATGCTGATGGAAACCCAGTGGAGGGCGACGCGATAGAGCTTGCCCGGCAGAGCATCAGGGCCGGGAAGATCGTCGCCGTCAAGGGGCTCGGCGGGATACACCTTGCCTGCCGCTGCGATGACGCTTCCGTCGTCCGCGAGCTGCGCCGCCGCAAGCAGCGCGATGAAAAGCCTTTCGCGGTCATGTGCCGCGATGTTGAATGCGCGAGAGAAATTTGCCTCGTCTCTGAGGACGAGGAGAAGATACTTGACGGCTTCCGCCGTCCTATCGTACTGCTGAGAAAGAAGCGGCAGGGGCTGGAGCATATCAGTGAAAACGGGTTTATCGGCGTTATGCTGCCGTATACCCCACTGCACTATCTGCTCTTCGGCGACGATATAGATATGCTCATCATGACGAGCGCTAATCTTTCCGACACTCCAATGATGTACCGCAACGATGAAGCAGTGGAAAAGCTGCGCGGCATTGCCGACGGCTTCCTGCTGCACAACAGGGATATCCAGACCCGCTGTGACGATTCGCTGTGCTGGGTGCTCGGCGGCGCGGAATATTTTGCCCGCCGTTCAAGGGGCTATGTACCGTTTCCGATAACCGTCGGGGAGGAGCTGCTGCCGCTGCTTGCCTGCGGCGCGGAGCAGAAAGCGAGCTTCTGCCTGTCAAAGGGCAGCTATGTTTTCCCGAGCCAGCATATCGGTGATCTGAAGAATTTTGAGACGCTGGAAAATTATACCGGACAGATAAAACATTTCCAGCGCCTGTTTGATATAAGACCGCAGGCCGTGGTCTGCGATCTGCACCCAGACTATATGTCCACGGAATATGCTTCCGCGATAGCCGAGGAAGAAAGCCTGCCGCTCATAAAGGTTCAGCACCACCATGCGCACATGGCTGCCTGTATGGCCGATAATGGTCAGAATGGGTCGGTGATCGGCCTTGTGTGGGACGGCACCGGACTCGGTACGGACGGCACGATATGGGGCGCGGAGTGCCTCATTGGGGACTATTCCGGCTTTGAGCGCTTCGGCAGTATTCTGCCCATTCCGCTCATCGGCGGGGACAGGGCAGTCAAGGAGACTGACCGCGTCGCCTTCGCACTGCTCGACGCTTCCGGCTGCGATACCGGGAGCATCGAAAAAGCGGAGATATATAAGGCTGTGCTTGATTCCGGGCTCAACTGCCCTGTGTCCTCAGGCATGGGACGGCTGTTTGACGGCGTCGCTGCGATCCTTGGGATAAAGACGCTGTGCAGCTATGAGGGGCAGGGGGCTGTCCTGCTTGAAGCCGCCGCTGTAGAGGACGGAGAAGTCTACCCATTTGCCCTTGAAGGGGAGCCGCTGCGCTATGACTGGCGTGGGACGATCCGCGCGATATGCGCCGATATAGAGGCGGGGGTCGACACTGGGCGCATAGCCGCCCGGTTTATGAACACGCTCATTGAAATGGCTGTGCGCCAGTGCTGCGCCGCGCGGGAAGCGAGCGGAATAGACGTTGTTGCGCTCTCAGGCGGCAGCTTCCAGAATATGTATATAATGTCGCGCCTGCCGGGAAGACTGGAAAAAGAGGGCTTCCGTGTGCTGAGGCACAGGCGCGTTTCGACGAATGACGAGGGGCTTTCACTCGGCCAGCTGATGATAGCCGCCGCGAAGCTCGAAAAATAAGGAGAAAAAGATATGTGTTTGGCAGTACCGCTGAAGCTTGTTGAAATACACGGAAATTCCGCCATAGGCGAAGCTCTCGGCATGACGCGCGAAATTCGCGTCGACTTCATCCCGGAGCCGAAGGTGGGGGACTACGTTATGGTACATGCCGGGTTTGCGATAGACCGGCTCGATGAACAGCAGGCGCAGGAGGATATTGGCGCTTGGAAAGAGGTGCAGGATGCCCTCGGCTGATATGCACACAGGTGATATCATCTCCGCGATAGAGCGTCTGGACTTGGGCGAGATACGGCTCATGGAGGTATGCGGGACGCATACGATGTCCATCGCAAAGTCCGGCCTGCGCTCGATGCTCCAGAAAAATATAAAGCTCCTGTCAGGCCCCGGCTGCCCGGTCTGCGTAACGCCCCCGGAGGTCATCGACGCGGTGCTGGAGCTTGCCATGGAGAAGGACGTTATCATCACCACCTACGGCGATATGCTGCGCGTTCCCGGCAGCACACCGGGCGACAGCCTGCAGCGCCGCCGCGCCATGGGCGCGAGGGTGCAGATGGTCTACTCCCCGGTGGACGCGGTGCAGCTTGCAAAGGAGAACCCGGATAAGCAGGTGGTGTTTCTCGGCGTCGGTTTTGAGACTACCGCGCCGGGGACTGCCGCCGCAGCGCTGACAGCGGCGGAGCAGAGGGTGGAGAATTTCTCCCTCTGGTCGATGCTCAAAACTGTGGAGCCCGCGCTGCGCGCGCTCATGGCCATGCCGGATTTCAATATCGACGGCTTTATCTGCCCGGGTCACGTGGCCACCATAATCGGTGTGAAGGGATTTAGATTCCTCCCGGAGGAATATTCAATGCCGGCGGTCATCGCGGGCTTTGAACCGGAGGACATTCTCCGCGCGGTGTACAGGCTCGCAAAGCAGATCGCCGAGCAGAGCCCGAAGATAGAGAACGAGTACCGCAGGGCGGTCACCGAAAACGGCAACCCCCTTGCGCAGAACATGATGAACACCTGCCTGCGCCGCCGTGCCGATAACTGGCGCGGCCTTGGGCTTATCCCGGACAGCGGACTTGAACCGGCTGCCGTGCTTGAAAGGCTCGACGCGGAAAAGCGCTTCGGCATAAGCTGTGTGGAGAAGCCGAAGCCGACTGCCTGCCGCTGCGGGGACGTTATCTGCGGGCGCATTGCCCCTGAGCAGTGCCCGATGTTCGGCGGACGCTGCACACCGGAGGACCCGGTGGGGCCGTGCATGGTATCCTCGGAGGGAGCCTGCGCCGCGGCGTATAAATACGCGGGGGTGTGACTTATATGGACGAAATAATTACATTAGATTACGGCAGCGGCGGTAAAAAGACCGCCCGCCTGATAGAAAAGCTGATAGTCCCGGCACTGTCAAACCCGGCGCTGGACGCCTTGGGCGACGGCGCGATAGTAGTGGGCGCAGAGAAGCTCGCTTTCTCGACTGACAGCTTCGTCGTCGACCCGATATTTTTCCCCGGCGGAGATATCGGCAAGCTCTCCGTCTGCGGCACGGTGAACGACCTTGCAATGTGCGGCGCTGTGCCGAAGTATTTGAGCTGTTCTTTTATTATAGAAGAGGGGCTGCCGGCAGAGGACTTGGAAAAGATAGTCGAGTCCATCAGATGCACGGCTGAGAGAGCCGGTGTGCAGGTCGTGACGGGGGACACAAAGGTCGTCGAGCGCGGCAGGGGAGATAAGATATATATCAACACCGCCGGTATCGGCTTTGTGAAATACCCCGGTCTCAGCCCGAAAAACCTGAGAGACGGGGACACCGTGATAGTCTCCGGCATGGTCGGTGACCACGGAACGGCCATCATGCTCGCACGAAGCGGCATGATGCAGGGTGAGATAGCTTCCGACTGCGCGCCGCTGAACGGCCTGTGCGAAGCCATCCTCGGCACCGGTGCCGAAGCCCGCGTCCTGCGCGACCCGACGCGCGGCGGAGTTGCAACGACGCTCAATGAATTCGTTGAGGGGACAACGCTCGGAATAGAGCTGTACGAGGATAAAGTTCCGGTTCGGGATCAGGTTCGCGCAGCCTGCGATATGCTCGGCCTTGATCCGCTCTACTGCGCGAATGAGGGCAAGCTCCTTGCCGTCGTTGCAGCGGATGACGCGGAGCGGGTGCTGAGTTCTATGCGCGAAACGGAAGAGGGGCGCGACGCTGCGATCATCGGCAGAGTCAGCACCGGTTATCCCGGAAAGCTCGTCATGGACACGGCCTTCGGGGGAAAGCGCATCCTCCAGAAGCTCACGGGAGCGCAGCTTCCGAGAATTTGCTGAAAATAAAAAATTAAAATAAAAGGAAAATCAGAGAGGTGAAACGGATGCAGGAGTACAAAAAGACCGTGATCACAAAAGATCAGGTCGTACCCATAGCGGAAAAAATGCGCAAGGCCGGCAATGCCCTTGTGATGATCCACGGCTTCATCGACAACGATGGGCAGATGGACGTCTCATGGGACTATGCCGTAGACCCGGCGATCGAGTCCTATCACGTGATAGGCGAGACGGTGCTTCCGTCGATCGGCGAGCTCTACGACACGGCGGCGACGTGGCCGGAGCGCGAGCTCAACGAGCTGTTCGCGATAGAGTTCGAGGGACTTGACGTGTCGCAGCGGCTCTTCCTGCCGGAGGATATGCTCGAAACACAGGGCAAGGGCCAGATAATGGTCATGCCGCTTTCGGAGCTTCGGCAGAAAAACATTGAGGAGGGAACGAAATGAGCTACATTGTCCCCATCGGCCCGTACCATCCCGCGCTTGAGGAGCCGATACACGCAAAGCTCTATACCGAGGGCGAGGTCATCAAGGACGCGGAGGTCTTTGTCGGCTATAACCACCGCGGCATAGAGAAGCTCGCCACCGAGCGCAACGCTATCCAGACTCTTGTTCTGGTCGAGCGCGTCTGCGGTATCTGCTCCCACTCCCATGCACTGACCTACGCCATGTGCGTGGAGAACATCAACGGCATTGAGGTGCCGAAGCGCGGCCAGTATATCCGCGTCATCACCGCGGAGCTGGAGAGGCTGCATTCGCACTTCCTGTGGCTCGGCATTGCATGTCATATTATCGGGCATGACAGCATGTTCATGCACATCTGGGATGAGCGCGAGCTTGTTATGGATCTGCTGGAGAAGATGACGGGCAACCGAGTGAACTACGCCATGGTGACTGTCGGCGGTGCAAGGCGCGATATAGATGATGAGCTTCGCCGCGAGCTGCTCGAAGCCTGCGATAAGCTCAAAGCTCCGCTCGACCGCATCACTGAGATTGCCCTGACCGATAAGACAATCGCGATGCGCACCAAGGGCGTCGGCGTACTTCCGAAAGAGGACGCGCTGCGCATGGGAGCCGTCGGACCCCACGCGAGAGCATCCGGGGTGAAGGTCGATGTCCGCAAGGACGCGCCCTATTCCTCATATGAAGATTTTGATTTTGACGTGCCTGTCGTCGAGAGCGGCGACGTGTTTGCCCGCGTGGTCGTGCGCGCGCTCGAATGCTATGAGAGCATCAAGATCATCCGCCAGGCGCTTGAGAACCTGCCCGCAACGCCCATCAACCTCGGCAATAAGCTCATCAAGATACAGCCGGGTCAGGCGGTCTGCCGCCATGAGGCGCCGCGCGGCCAGCTCAGCCACATGGTAGTGGGCGACGGTTCGTTCAATAACCACCGCGTCAGCATCCACGTGCCGAGCTATAAGAACACGCCGACCGTCCCGTTCATGCTCCGCGGCAACACCGTTGCGGACGCGGGACTCATCATCGCAAGCATAGACCCATGCTTCAGCTGCCTCGACAGATAAGATGCACGAGCTTGCACTGACAGAGGGGATAATCAGCATAGTCGAGTCCGAAAAGAAAAAGCACGGTTTTGAGAGAGTCAGCGAGATAAGCCTGAAGCTCGGCGAATACTCCGGGGTGATACCGGAGTGTATGGAGGAGTTTTTCCCGATCGCCTCAAAGGGCACGGCGGCCGCCGGAGCAAAGCTGATCTTCGAGAAAGTGCCGGCGCAGTTCAAGTGCCGCGGATGCGATTGGCACGGCGGCCTTGAAAAGGGGAGCTTTGCCTGCCCGGAGTGCGGCGGAGAAAACCTCCAAATGACCGCGGGACGCGAGTTCTATGTTGAAAACATCAAAGTCGAATAGACAACGGATAGATAATAAACTTCAAAGGAAGGAGAGATGATCTCTTGCAGAAAACACGGTTTACATCGGTGCTGTCCACATTCATCGTCTGCTACGTGTTCTGGATTCTTCTCACATGGTCACTGTCTCCGGAGGAGCTTGCGGCGGGAGCCGTCGTCAGCTTTTTCGTAGCGCTGTTCTCAGCAAAATACTTTATACATGAAAACGCCGGGTGGCTCTTCAGACCGGACAAGTTCTTCGCCCTGCTGGCATACTTTGTGGTTTTCCTCGGCCTGCTCATCAAGTCGAACCTCAATGTTGCAAAGTGCTGCTACAAGGGCTGCAAGGACGTGTATCCCGGCATCGTGAAGATACCGACGAAGCTCAAGGGCGACTACGCGCAGGCGATGCTCGCAAACAGCATCACCCTCACGCCGGGCACGATAACCCTTGACATCATAGAAGAGAACGGCGAGACGGCGTACTATGTCCACTGCCTCGATGTGTCCCAGTACGAGGATAAGAAGTTCTATTACACGGACAATGACGGCAGAGAAAAGCCGCTGCCGCTCCACAGGAGCCGCGAGGACGCCGGAGAGGACATCAAAGGCACGATGGAAAAATGGATCAGGAGGATCTGGGAATGATTGACATTTTGATTTTTGCCGTCATTTATGCGCTGCTGGCCGCGGGGAACCTGATCAGACTTGTGAAGGGCCCGACGGGTGCGGACAGAATGGTCGCGGCGGACAGCATGGATATTCTTGTCGCCTGCGCAATGGTGCTCTTCTCCATATACAGCGGGAGAGGCATATACCTTGACATAGCCATCATCACGGCGATGCTCGGCATACTCAACACCATGCTTGTCGGCCGTTATCTTGATACGGGAAGGTGGCACAAGAAATGATACTGCGTATTATCATAGACCTACTTATAGCGGTGAGCCTGTACTTCGCCATAGCCGGGACGATCGGCATAAACAAAATGCCGGACACCTTCTCCCGCATGCAGGCGAGCACGCTCATCACCACCCTCGGCGTTCTCGGCGCAAACATCGGCGCTATACTATATGCCATATTCATCATGCACAACGGCGTGGCTGCGGTGAAGATCGCGGTCATCGCGGCGCTCGTCATCGCGGTGAACCCGATCGGCGCGCACGCTATTGCCAAGGGCGCTTACCGCTCTGGCGTCAGACCGGAGCGCAAGATGGAAATGGACGATTTTAGGAGGGACTTCGATGAGTGAACTTGTTGTTATCTTAAATGCCCTCATACTTTTAGGCGTTGTTGTCTCCGCGATACTCGCGGTGCACTGTGAAAAGCTGCTCTCCTCCGTTATTGCCCTCGGCGTCACCGGCATATTCGCCGCGGCGGAGTTTCTGCTGCTGCATGCGCCCGACGTTGCGATATCCGAAGCGGCGGTCGGCGCGGCACTGACTCCCCTCATCTTCATCGTGACGATCAAGAAGCTCAAGGGAGGGGACGACAAATGAAGAAATTCCTCACTATCGTCTGCCTTGCGGCGTTCCTCATTGCGGGAGTTTTTGCCGCGGTGGAGATGGCGCAGCTGCCGCGTACATACGACGGGGCCAACGCCAAGGTATCTCCCTACGAGCTGATGCAGGATCCTGAGGCCTATGACGATTCCGAGGCCGACGGCGCGGCTGCCGCAATCGTCCAGCAGAACCTTGCAAAGACCCACGCCGTGAACGATGTCACCTCGATAGTCTTCGACTTCAGAGGCTATGACACGATGGGCGAGTCTTTCATAATGATACTCACGGTTTCCTCCGTTATCATTCTGCTGAGAAAGACCAAGGCCGAAAAAGAAAAAATGAAGGAGGAGCGAGATGGAAAGATACGCAGATAACGTCACCATCAAGCGCGTTATAACCCGCTGCGGCTGTGACAGGATCATTCCGCTTTGCCTCGTATATATCTTTTATATTATGCTCCATGGCCACCTGACCCCGGGCGGCGGCTTCCAGGGCGGCATACTCACTGTCGCCGTCGTGCTGCTCATCTACCTTGCCCACGGCTATGAGGAGGCCAAGCGTGCCCTGCACCCGAACCTTACCCATAAGCTCGAGGGCGTCGCGCTGATGCTGTATGTCGTCCTCGCGTTCGTCGGCGTTGTCCTCGGCGCGAGCTTCTGCCAGAACGTGTTCTATTACCACGGCGATATAGGCGCGCTCTTCAGCAGCGGCACGGTGTTCTGGATGGGCGAGACTGTCGCGTTCGACGTGTTCACCGCGGCTGTGACGCTCTCCATCGGTATGCTCAGCGTTCTGTATCCGCAGGATATAGATAACCTGAAGTGAGGTGGCAAGTATGATTACGATGAACTATATTGCTTCGTTCTTCCTGATCTTTTTGGGATTATACTGCATCGTTGTTAAGCACAACGCAGTCAAGACGGTCATCGGCCTGTGCGTCATGGATTACGGCGTGAACATCTTCCTTATCTCCGTCGGCTATGTGCCCGGCGGCACCGCGCCCATTTTCACGCAGGGCGAGATAACCGCGGCGAGCTACTTCGTCGACCCGATACCGCAGGCGCTGACGCTCACGAGCATAGTTATCGGCGCATGCGTCACGGCGATGAGCCTTGCGATAGTCATGCGTCTCGACGAACAGTACAAGACCCTTGACACCAGAGAGATAAGGAGGCTGCACGGATGATCCTTGATTATCACCATCTCCCGATCTGCGCGATAATGCTGCTGTTCTTCGGCGCGTTCTTTATCACGACCTTCGGCACCCGCGGCGGCGTGAGAAAGATAGTGTCAATGATCGCATCCGCTGCGAGCCTTGCCTGCCTTATCGCGCTCATAAAGCCGGTAATGATAGACGGAGAGATAATCTCCTACTGGCTCGGCAACCGCAGCATCGCCGGCGGCTACGCGATAGGCATCGCGATAGAGGTCGACGCGCTGAGCCTGTTCTTCGGGCTGCTCGTCGGTATCGCGGCCTTTGCCGCCTGCCTTTACAGCCTGGACTATATAACCCATGACGCGCATCAGGTGCAGTATTACACACTGCTGCTTATGACATCCGGCGGCGTTCTCGGCATGGTGCTGACGGGCGATATCTTCAATATGTATATCATGGTGGAGATACTCACCATAGGCGCGGTCGGCCTGACGGCGTACCGCAGCAAGAGCGAGGGCGCTCTTGAGGCGGCGTTCAAGTACCTTGTCGTCGGCTCCATCGGCTCGGCGTTCATCCTCACGGCGATAGTGATGCTCTATGCCGAGGCACATACGCTGAACCTCGCGCAGCTGTCCGTGCTGCTGCCGGGCATGCTGGGCTCCGGCAGAATGAAGATAGCTTTCGCGCTGCTGCTCGCGGGCTTCTCGACCAAGGCATTCATCGTGCCGTTCCATCCGCTTGCGGCGGACGCCCACGGCGCGGCTCCCGCGTCTGTGTCGCTGCTCATATCGGGCGTGCTTACAAAGTCCGGCCTTTACGCGATCATCCGTCTGTGCTATTTCCTGTTTCAGGTCATGGACAAGGGGACGATGCAGTTCCTGCTCGTCTTCCTCGGCTGCGTCAGTATGCTCGTGTGCGTGACCATGGCGCTTGCGCAGCATGACTTCAAGCGTCTGCTCGCGTTCCACAGTATTTCCCAGATAGGCTACGTGCTCACGGCGGTTGGCCTTGCCACGGCGCTCGGCCTCTCCGCAGGACTTTACCACGCGATGAACCACACCATCTTTAAGGGTCTGCTGTTCCTTGCCGCCGGTGCCGTCATGCACCAGACCGGCACAGGCGACCTCAACCGCCTCGGCGGGCTTGCAAAGAAGATGCCGCACACGACGGTGATGTTCCTCATTGGCGCGTTTTCCATAAGCGGTCTGCCGCCGTTCAACGGCTTTGCCTCGAAGTGGATGATCTATCAGGCGATATACCAGAAAGCCGTCGAGAGCGGGAATTTCCTGTTCGTGTTCGCACTTATCGCGGCGCTCGTGACCTCGGTGCTGACGCTTGCGTCCTTCGTCAAGGTCAGCCAGAGCGTGTTCTTCGGCCAGCTCTCCGTCGAGTTTGAGAACACCGAGGAAGCGCCGATAGGCATGCGTATCGCAATGGGGCTGCTTGCGGCTCTCTGCGTTATCACCGGCCTTTTCCCGAACCTTGTCACCGCTTTCCTCACCGAGCCCGCGGCGACCGCCGCGCTGAATGCCGGTAAGTACATAAGCGCGATGGGCTTTGACACCACGCTTGCTGCTCCCGTTATAAGCTTTGTGAGCATGGGCGTCTGGGCGCCGGTCAACTGGCTGCTCCTGCTGTGCATCACGCTGCTTGCGATAACCATCGCGGCGGTCTCTACCCGTTATGATGCGGCGAGAACTGCTGAGAGCGTGACCGACACCAAGTACCAGCTCTTCTACGGCGGCGAAAAGAACGTGTATTCTCAGGTCGGCGGCGAGGATCTCTTCTGGGGGCTCAAGCACAACTGGCGTCACTATTTCGATTTCATGCACAGGCTGCACAGCGGCGTTGTCAACGATTACGCACTGTGGGCGGTCGTAGACGTGACGGTCATCATGGCCTTCATGCTGATAGCGCTTTAAGGGGGTGGGAAATATGATGAAAGATATTATTGTCACGGCTCTGTATAACCTGGGCTATGTCCTCATTTTCCCCGGCTTCCTGTTCTGCTTCTTCGCGGGGCTGCTGCTGTGCGGCATTGACCGCAAGCTCGTGGCCAAGATGCAGAAGCGCGTCGGCCCGCCGGTGCTTCAGCCGTTTTATGATTTCTTCAAGCTCTGCGGCAAGGAGTGCATCGTTCCCGCCGCGGCATCAAGGACGATGTTCCTCATGGCTCCGCTGGTAGGGCTCGCGGCGCTCGTCGTGATACAGCTGTTTATTCCGGTGTTCACCTTCACCGCGTTTTCTCAGGTCGCGGATATCATCGTCATCCTCTACCTGCTGCTCATCCCGGCCATGTCCGCCATGCTCGGCGGAGCGGCCAGCGGCTCACCCTACGCGGGCGTCGGCCTCAGCCGCGAGATGGTCACTATCATCTCCTGTGAGCTGCCGCTGGTGCTGGTGCTGCTGTCGGTGGCAAAGACTGTGGGCGACGCGATGGGCACGGGACTGTGCTTCTCACTGACGGATATTGCCCTGTATCAGGCGGCAAACGGCAGCCTGATCCTCAAGGCGAGCATGATCCCCGCTGCCGCGGCGATGCTGCTCATAATCCCCGGCGAGACCGGCAACCACCCCTTTGACGCGGCCGAGGCCGAGACGGAGATATGCGAGGGCATGCTTGCCGAATACAGCGGCGCGCCGCTTGGCGTATATAAGCTCAATCACGCCATCAAGATGCTCACGCTTACAAGCCTGTTTGTCGCGCTGTTTCTCGGCGGCATCGGCGGCAGGATAGAAAAGCTCGTCGCGCTCATCGGGCTCACCGGCGGCGCTGCCGCGGGCATGACGATGCTGCTGGGCATAGTCATACTCCTGCTGCTGTGCATCGCGCTGACGGCAGTGAGCATATCCTTCGTCCACGCAATCACCGCAAGGCTCAAGATAGAGCAGATATTCAAATACTACTGGACCGTTGTCTCCTGCCTTGCGCTCATAAGCCTTGTGCTGGCATGGTACGGTATGTAAGGAGGTGCGGGAATGTTTAAGAAACTTATCGAGGAGAGCACCGGCAAATCCCCGTGGCTTTTCCACATCAACGCCGGTTCCTGCAACGGCTGCGATATTGAGCTTGTCTCCGTGCTGACCCCGCGCTATGACGCGGAGCGCCTCGGCTTCAAACTGACCGGCACCCCGCGCCATGCAGATATCGTCGTGGTCACGGGGCCTGTCACAAAGCAGTCTCTGCCGCGTGTGCTGAGCGCGATCTCTCAGGTCCCCGAGCCGCGCTGCATAGTCACGATGGGCTCATGCCCGCAGTCGGGCAACGTCTTCAAAGGCAGCTACTCCGTAGCGGGTCCCCTGAGCAAGTACGTCCATGTCGATGTAGACGTGGCAGGCTGCGCGCCCAAGCCCGAGGCCGTCATAGACGGACTTGCGCTGGCGGCAAAAATACTTCAGGAGAAGAGGGGGAAGATGTAATGGATTTCCCGTTTGCGAGAGAAGCGATATCGAAGCTCTTCAGTAAATCCAGTTGCAATATGTACCCCGCCGTACCGAGCGAGGCCGCGCAGAATTACCGTGGGCGCATCGCTTACCGTGCCGATAAGTGCATCGGCTGCGGCATGTGCGAGCGTGTCTGCGCCGGCGGCGCGATCACCAGGACGATAGAAAAGGGCGAGGACGGTCAGGGCGATAAGGTCACGCTGACCTTTGACCTCGGCTCCTGCACCTTCTGCGCCACCTGCGCCGATTTCTGCAGCCGCCATGCCATAACGCTCACCCGCGACTATCACATGATCGCGACCAAGGAAGAGGATCTGCTTGTCAGCGGAAGCTTTATAAAGGCTCCGCCGAAGAAGCCCGCCGCGCCCGCGTCGGAGAAGAGCGCGGAAGCATCCTCCGTCAAGCCGCGCGGCGACGGCAAGCCTGCCTGCGATGAGAGCAGGTGCGTTCACTGCACGCTCTGCGCGAAGAAGTGCCCCGCGGACGCGCTGACCGTTGACAGAGCCGCCAAGACCTGGACGCTCGATGAGGACAAGTGCATCGGCTGCGGCACCTGCGCCGAGGCCTGCCCGAAAAACGCAATAGTTATCTGACAAATTTCACCGATCCCCCGGAACGGCTCTGACGCTCCGGGGGATAATTATGCAGTTTGTACGGTTTCGGTTTACATCGGAGCGAAATAAAGAATTTATTTGTGGGAAAAATAAGTGAATCGGTTACCGACAAAAATGAGATTGCGGTCGCGCTGAAAAATATGTATAATAATAGTCGGCAGCCGTGCGGCCGCCGAACGATCGTAAGTATAAGGAGCATATAACATGGACAAGGCAAAGGAAAAACAGCTTATGCTGACAGCCGCCAAGGCGCGTATGCTTTGCGTTGAGGCGGTGTATACCGCGGCGTCTGGGCATCCGGGCGGTTCGCTCTCCTGCATCGATGCGCTGACGGAACTGTATTTTGACGAAATGAATATTGATCCTGCAAAGCCCACGTGGGAGGACAGGGACAGGTTTGTGCTCTCAAAGGGGCACTGCTCCCCGGCGCTTTATTCCGTACTCGCGCTTAGGGGATATTTCCCCACGGAGGATATAAAGCTCTTCCGCTCGATAAAGGCGCACTACTCGGGACACCCCGATATGCGTCATGTCCCCGGTGTGGATATGTCCACCGGCTCTCTCGGCCAGGGGCTGAGTGCCGCCGTCGGCATGGCTCTCGCCGCAAGGCTCTCGGGCAAGAGCTATCGTACCTACGCCATCTGCGGCGACGGTGAGATCGAGGAAGGCCAAATATGGGAGGCCGCGATGTCCGCGGCGAAGTGGAAGCTCGATAACCTCTGCGCCTTTGTGGATGTGAACGGGCTGCAGATAGACGGCGCGACGGCGGATGTCATGCCCGCCGAGCCGCTGGATAAGAAGTTTGAGGCTTTCAACTGGAACGTTATTTCCGTCGACGGGCATGACTTCTCCCAGCTTGCCGATGCGCTGGCGAAGGCCAAAGAGACCAAGGGCAAGCCGACGATGATCCTCATGCACACCGTGAAAGGCAAGGGCGTGTCCTTCATGGAAAATCAGGCCGGCTGGCACGGCAAGGCTCCGAACGCCGAGCAGTACGCACAGGCGATGAGCGAGCTTGAAGCCCGCGTTAAAGAACTGGAGGTGCTCTGAAATGGCAGGAAAGATAGCAACACGCAATGCCTACGGCGAGGCTCTCGCTGAGCTTGCCGACAAGTACCCGCAGCTCGTCGTGCTGGATGCCGACCTTGCGGGCGCGACGATGTCGAAGTTCTTCGCCGCGGCGCACCCCGAGAGATTCTTTGACTGCGGCATTGCCGAAGCCAACATGACCGATATCGCGGCTGGACTTTCGACCTGCGGCTACAAGCCCTTTACGAACACCTTTGCCATATTTGCGGCGGGGCGCGCGTACGAGCAGGTCAGAAACTCCATCGCGTATCCGCACCTCAACTGCACTGTAGTCGGCTCGCACGGCGGCGTTTCGGTCGGCGAGGACGGCGCGACCCATCAGTGCATCGAGGACTTCGCACTTATGCGCGCGCTGCCCGGCATGCTGGTGTGCTGCCCCTGTGACGGCCATGAGATGCGCCTTGCGGTCGAAGCGCTCATCAACTATAACGGCCCGGCGTATCTGCGCCTTGCAAGACCCGCGACCGAGATCATCACCGACGAGATCCCCGGCTACAGCTTCGAGCTCGGCAAGGGCGCGACTCTGCGCGGAGGCAAGGACGTCACGATAATCGCGACCGGCATTATGGTGCCGCAGGCGATGAAGGCTGCCGAGGCGCTGGAGAATGACGGCATTTCCGCCCGCGTTATCGATATGCACACCATCAAGCCCCTTGACGCGGAGCTTGTCGTGAAGGCTGCGAAGGAGACGAGCTGCATCGTCACCGCAGAGGAGCACTCCGTTATCGGCGGGCTCGGCAGCGCCGTGTGCGAGCTTCTGAGCGAGACCTGCCCCACGCCGGTGCTGCGCCTCGGCGTGAACGATGAGTTCGGCCGCAGCGGCAAGGCGGCTGAGGTGCTCGATTACTTCAATCTCAACGCCGAGGGCATCGCCGCCAAGGCTCGCGAGGCTGTAAGGCTCAAGTAAAATTACCTTGTGATAGTCAAAAAATCATCCCCGTCCAGCCGGACGGGGATGATTTTTTTGAACCTATATAACTGTAGACGCAATTACTTCTCAAGCGCTTTCATAAAGCTCTCGATGACCTTGACTGCGCCGTCAACGCCGATGCGGCTGCTGTCGATGCACAGGTCGTAGTTGCCGCTCTCGCCCCAGATCTGGTCTGTGTAATACTTGTAGTAGCTGGAGCGGTCCTTATCGACCTCGCGGATGAGCTTCTTTGCCTGATCCTCGGTGAGGTTCTTGCGCTTCATCATCGTCTTGATCCTGAATGGCATATCGGCCATGATGAATACGCGCAGAACATCGTCACGGTTTCTGAGCACATAGTCCGCGCAGCGCCCGACGAAGATGGCGTTGCCCTTGTCGGCAAGGCTGCGTATCGTGTCGAACTGCGCCGTTGCTATCTGGAGATTCAGGCGGAAGCCTTCGTTCATGCCTATGTAATGCGGCGTCGGTACGATGTACGAGGACACGCGCTTTTCATCATAGGTGTCGAGTATCTCCTTGCTGAAGCTGGAGTTCTCCGCCGCGTGGTCGACTATCTCCTTATCGTAGCAGGTGTAGCCAAGCGCGTCAGCCAGTGCTCTGGCGATATCGTGCCCGTTGCTGCCGTGCTGTCTTCCCAGTGTAATTATCATAAAAAACGCCTCCGTTTTTAGAATTTCACTGTATAAAATATACCACGCCTCCGCGTAGTTTTCAAGCCTTTTATGCCATAAGGACAAGTGCGGCGCTCCGCGCGCATATACTGCTTCCGTACCAACAATTGTCAGGCGTGTGTGTCCTTGTCGATTGATGGTAAAACAGGAGGCAGACCATGATAAGACGCCGGAGACTCATATACAACACCGCCCTGCTGACGGGCTCATCCCTGCTGATGAGCTGCATCGGCATGGCCTTTCAGGTCTGGCTCGTCGGGCGCATCGGCTCGGCCGGCATCGGACTTTATCAGCTCGTCCTCTCGGTCACAAATCTGCTTGCGACCTTTGCCATCTCTGGCATCCGCTTTGCCTCGACGCGCCTTGTCTCCGAGGAGCTGGGTCTCGAAAACCCCGGCGGCATCCGCTCCGCGATGCGCCGCTGCCTTGGCTACGCGTCGTTTTTCGGCGCGGCGGCGGGCGCGATAATGTGGCTTTTAGCGGAACCGATAGGCTTTCTCTGGATAGGCGATGCGCGCACGGTGATGTCGCTCAGGCTCTCGGCGATAAGCATGCCCTGCATCTCACTGTGCTCGTCCGTGTCCGGGTACTTCACCGCCTGCGGCCGCGTCTGGAAGCCGACGCTTGTCCATTTTGCCGAGCAGCTTTTGGGCATCGCCCTCGTCGCGGTGTGCCTGAGCGCCGTCCCCGCCGGGGACATTGAAAAATGCTGCGCCGCCGTCACTCTCGGCAGAGTGGCGGCGGACGTGATAAGTCTTATTCTTATGGGTATCGTCTATCTTGCCGACCGGCACCGGCATTATGGGGAGCCTGCCCCGTCGGGCGGACTTACCGCGCGCATGCTGCGCATCGCCGTGCCGCTTGCGGTGTCGGCCTACGCGAGAAGCGCGCTCTCCACGCTACAGCACCTGCTTGTCCCGCGCGGGCTGAAGTCCGCCGGGTACTCTGCCGACGGCGCGCTCTCGGGCTACGGCGTCATACAGGGCATGGTGCTGCCGATCATCTTTTTCCCGTCCTGCATCATGGCCGCGGCTGCGGAGCTTATAGTCCCGGAGCTTACCGAGGCACAGGTGCAGGGAGACGGGGAGGGCATACACCGCGCGTCGCGCTCGCTGCTGCGCCTGAGCCTCGGCTTTTCCGGAGCTGTCGCGGCGTTTATGTTCGTCTTTGCCGACAGCCTCGGCCTTGCGATCTATGACAGCGCGGAAGCCGGGGCTTATATCCGCGTTCTCGCGCCGCTTATCCCCGTCATGTATACCGACATGACCGTGGACGGCTGCCTCAAGGGTCTGGGGCAGCAGGTGTGGAGCATGGCCATCAACATCCTTGACGCGGTACTGGGGCTTGTGCTCGTCTGGACGCTCCTGCCGGTGTATGCGCTGCACGCCTATATCGGGATAATCTATTTCACCGAAGCCGTGAATTTTATTTTGAGCATCCTGCGTCTGCGGCGGGTGCTGAACCGCCGCGGCGGCTGACGCGCTTGGCGTCGTTCCTGTGCAGGATGGGGGAGATGCGCTTATACAGCAGGAAGGTCAGCGCCGAGACGACGATGCCCTTGAGCAGATTGAACGGGACGACCGCGAAAAGCACCAGTGTGCTGACGCTGTTTATCGCGCCGTTCACCGCCGTGCCCATGCCGACTATCGTGTCGAGCGGCAGACCGAACAGCTCCGAGAACTTCGGCAGCAGATAGATCGCGTTGAAGGCGCTGCCGAACACGGTCATGATGAGCGTGCCGACGGCCATGCCGATGAGCGCGGTCTTCTTGCCGGGCCTTGCGTGGTAGATTATGCTTGCCGGGAGGATGAACGTGCAGCCGACGACGAAGTTTGCAAAGTCGCCGACGTAAGCGGTGGTCGTGCCTTTGAGCAGGAGCTTTACGATGACCTTCAGCAGCTCCGTCGCGGCACCCGCCACAGGGCCGAGGTAGAATGTGCATATCAGCACCGGCATCTCACTCAGGTCGAGCTTATAGAAGCCCGGCGCGAAGAACAGCGGTATCTCAATGAGCATCAGCACGCCCGACATGCAGGCGAACATCGCCGTGTAGCTTATATAGTGCGTGCTCGAAAAGCTCTTTTTGTCATGGCAGACGTACTTTTCAAACAGCGCTGCGACGATGAATATCGCCGCGATTATCAGAACGCAGCTGAGCACAAAGCTAAGGTTTTCCATAATGTACCTCCGGAATAAAAAAATATACCTGAAGATCGAGATCTTCAGGCACAGAAAAAATATATGTTAAACCGCATTGTGAGCGCTCACAATGACGGCCTGACATCTTCTTTCATCCAGACTGTAACTGTCGGTCCCGGAGTTGCACCGGGTCAGCCTTACGGCTCGCGGACTTTACCGCCGATCGGGAATTTCACCCTGCCCTGAAGATAGTCTTAGTATAGCACCCTTGTTTCCGCTTTGCAAGAGCCTTTTAATAATTTTCTTGCGCAGCGGGGAAATATGTCGTACAATCACATTATAGAAAATCAGATGGGAGGGCGCGGAGTGTGTACGATAAAGAGAAGACCTGCTGCTTTACGGGGCACCGTCCCGCAAAGCTCCCATGGGGCTCGCGCGAGAGCGACCCGCGCTGCGCGGAGCTGAAGCTTGAGCTTGCCGCGCGGATCGAGGCAATATACGAGCTTGGCTACAGGCACTTCATCTGCGGCATGGCCATCGGCTGCGACACCTTTTTTGCCGAAGCGGTCATTGCCCTGCGCGAGCAGCATGGCGATATAACGCTTGAAGCGGCAGTGCCCTGCGGCAGCCAGCCCGATAAATGGACGAAGGCGCAGCGGATGAGATATAACGAGCTCCTCGACCGCTGCGACACTGTGACCGTCCTGCAGTACGGATATACGGACGACTGCATGATGCAGCGCAACCGGTACATGGTCGACCGTTCATCACTGCTGCTTGCCTGCTTTGATGGCCGCCCAGGCGGCACGATGAGCACCATCGTCTATGCCGAGCGTCAGGGCCTCAAGACCGTGATAATTGAACTGTGATAAAGAATAAGCCTCGCTGCAACGAATCGCAGCGAGGCCTTTGTGTGTTTTACCGGCAGATGAGTTCGCCGTTCTCGACGTCGACGGTGAGCGTCGCGCCGGCGGCGATATCGCCGGAGAGGATGCGGCGGGCGATAAGCGTCTCTACGCTGCTTTGCAGGTAGCGGCGGAGCGGACGCGCGCCGTAGAGCGGGTCATAGCCGCGCTCGATGATGAGCGCCTTTGCAGCGTCCGTGATATCAAGCTTGAGGCTCTTGTCGGCAAGTCTTGCGCGCAGGCCCTCGACCATGATGTCGATGATGCCGTTGAGGTTATCCTTCGTGAGCGGACGGAACATGATGATCTCATCCAGACGGTTCAGGAACTCCGGACGGAACGAGCGGTGCAGCTCGCCCATGACGGCCTCCTGCGCCGAGGCGGAGATACTGCCGTCAGGCTCAATGCCGTCGAGCAGGTACTGGCTGCCAAGGTTCGAGGTGAGGATGATTATCGTGTTCTTGAAGTCGACCGTGCGGCCCTGAGAGTCGGTTATGCGGCCGTCGTCAAGAATTTGCAGCAGGATGTTGAACACGTCCGGGTGCGCCTTTTCGATCTCGTCGAACAGCACCACGCTGTACGGTCTGCGCCGCACAGCCTCGGTGAGCTGGCCGCCCTCGTCGTAGCCGACGTATCCGGGAGGCGCACCGATAAGACGCGAGACGGAGAACTTTTCCATGTACTCGGTCATATCGATACGCACGATGTTGTGCTCATCGTCAAACAGGCACTCGGCAAGGGACTTTGCAAGCTCCGTCTTGCCGACGCCCGTGGGGCCGAGGAACAGGAACGAGCCTATCGGGCGGTTCGGGTCGGCGATA
>ERZ827423.1209-NODE-1209-length-26585-cov-3.920128_pt1 | contig 26585 bp, 24 predicted proteins | sample MGYA00519775_ERZ827423 | MGnify/ENA primary metagenome ERZ827423 (study PRJEB31778, sample SAMEA3449296) | human gut metagenome | biome: human gut; feature: human-associated habitat; material: faeces | place: United Kingdom | collected 2010/2012 ...
TGCGGTCCCAAGTTGGGACCACAAATATTTTTAAATTCTAATTCATTAAGTTGAAACATATATCTTTCTGGGAACTTATTTATATGTCTCTTTACTGCTTGATTAGTAGTTTTAGTTCCATTTGTACATTCATATAATCTTGCCAAATCAGAATCTAACATTACTTGTTTTCCTCTTATTTCATATATCATATTTTCTATATTTTCTTTCTCTATTATCCTGTTCATTTAAAACCTCCTAAAAAAAGAGATACTTTTTAAAAAGTATCTCCGAATAGATATATTTTTCTTGCCTAAAAATATAAATTATCGTCACAAGTTATCAATGTTAACACTTGGCAAGTTAATTAACATGTATAGATTATATCAAAATAAGGAAACTAATTCAATTTATAGAACTAGTTTTATTAACAATTTTAATTATATTTTCTCCGTGTATTTTTATTTTAATCGGTGTTAAAATAGATTTTAAATCTTCTATATTTTGGCCTTCAAGAAACAATTTTTTGGCATTATTTTTCAATAACTTTTTCAAGAAAAATCTTTTCTTCAAAAGCACCACGTTTTTCATTTTTTTTATCTGCAATTACTATAACTTCATTTAAATTTTTATTTTCTAAATTAGCTAATGCTCTAATTACCTCTAACATATCAGCCAATTCTTCTACTCGATCATCGCCTGTTGCTTCAATTACTTCTTTATATTCTTCATATAATTTTTTTTCCAATTCATTTTTATATTCAATTTTATCTAATATTCTTACAACAGGTGTTTCTCCTTTTTCTTTTATTATGTTTGGAATTTTATCTCTTACTAATTTATTATATATTCTTTCCATTCTCAATTCTCCTTAATTTTTTACTTTGTTTTACTATAAAATTCAACACCAGAATATGATTTATCTTTATTTATCCTTCTATTAGATATATACCCATCTTTTTTAAAACCTGCTTTTAACATGGTTTTAGAAGATTGTGTATTTAATTCATTACAAGAGCACTCAACTAAATAATATCTAGAATCTAATAAATAATCAGATACAGCTTTTAAAGCTTCACCGGCATATCCATTACCCCAATAATTATATCTAATAATATATCCAACATTGCAATAATTATGTTTTTGATAAATAGTATTTACCGAGATATTTCCTATTGTTTCATTATTCTCCTTTAATACAATTGCCCATTTTTCGTATTTAGATTCTTCTACTTCATTCATACACTTTCTAATATATTCTAATTCTTCTTCTTTAGTTAAATTAGGAAATGTAATATATTTATGCAATCTCTCATCACAGAGTATATCATAAAATGAATCTAAGTCACTTTCGTTATATCTTCTTAAAATTAATCTTTCTGTTTCTAATTTTGGACAAAACATTATATCACCTCTTTATTTAAGCTTTAATATGCACACACATTCCACATGATATGTATTAGGAAACATATCGAATAATTTAATACTTTTAATTTCATAATTATTTTCTAATAACTTTAAATCTCTTGCAAGCGTTGATGAGTTACATGAAACATAAATTAACTTTTTAGGATTAATATTAAGAATATTATTTATTACTTTTTTAGAAACTCCTACTCTTGGTGGATCTACTATAATTGTATCTATTTTTTTAAATTTCTCTATATTATCTTCTACTTTTCCACTTATAAATTCTATATTAGTAATATTGTTTATTTTTGCATTTTCTTTTGCATCTATTATTGCTTCATTAACTTCTTCAATCCCTATGACGCTACTTACTTTATCACTTAAATATATTCCAATTGATCCAGTTCCACAATATAAATCAAGTATTTTTTCATTCTTGTCAACTAATGATTTTATATATTTAAACATTTCATTTGCAATATAAGTATTTTTTTGAAAAAAAGATTTGGATGATATTAAATATTTATATTTATCTAGTGTAACACTTACTTTTTTTATTCCATCTTTATATAAATCATTAATATAAAGCGAATCATATTTAACTATGTTTTTAAACTCATTTAATAAGTTAAAATTATTTGAAGTAATATTAATTAAAACATTATCATATGCTTTTATACTTATTTTATCTATATTATTATTCCTATATTTTCCAATAAACTTTCTAATATTATTTATTACATCATTTATTTTTTTATTTGAAATTAAACATAAATCTATATCAACTATTTCATTTGTGTTATTTTTATAAAAACCAATTTTATCACCTTTAACATTTAATACTACATGGTTTCTATATTCATACCTTTTATTACTAATAATCTCTAAATTATTAATTTCTATATTCCCAATATGTTTTAAATTATTAATAACTTTATTTCTTTTAAATTCTAATTCGGATGAATACTTTTGATGCATTAAATTACATCCGCCACACTTATAATAATATTTACATGATGGAACTAATCTATTTTCTGATACTTTATTAATTTTTATAATTTCTCCTATATTAAATTTTTTGTTTTCTTTAGTAATATTAATATCAACTAATTCTCCTTTTAATGAAAATGGAACAAATGTAACAATATTATTAACTTTACATATTCCGCATCCTTCATTATTTTCACTATATATTTTAACATCTTTAACATATTTCATAATATCACCGAGCATATTATAGCATACTTTTGTAAATAATAGAAATGGTGGTACAAAATGGAAAATATAACTAATGAGTTAAAAAACAGATTTGGAAATAGTCCTGATTTTGTAATTAAAAAACTTAATATTTCTAAAAAGAAAATTTATTTATTATTTTTTGATACTTTATGTGATACTAAAAACATTAATGATTTTGTGCTTGAATATTTAAGTTATCTTAAATTAAATAAAAAGAAATTTCTTAATTTATATGATTATATTAAGGAATATATTCCAAATTTTAGTGTTAAAGAAATAAATAAAATAGACGAGATAATTGATAATTTATTCTCTGGTTTTTTAGTTATTATAGTTGATGATAAGTATATAGCACTTGAATTTAGAAAACAGTTAGATAGTGGGATTAACAAAGCTGATAATGAAAAGACTATTAAAGGACCAAAAGATGCATTTACAGAAAATTATCAAACTAATATAGGGCTTATTAGAAAAAGAATTAGAAATGAAAATTTATGGTTAGAAGAAGTAAAAATTGGTAAAAAAAGTAATACTAAAGTAGGTATTATGTATGTAGATGATATTGTAGATAAAAATATAGTCAATCTAGTAAAAGAAAGGATAAAAAAAATAGATATTGATTCAATACCTGATAGTAATTACATATATGAATTTATTAGAGATGATAAATCATTATTTCCAAGTGTACTATCAACTGAAAGACCTGATTTAGTATCATACAAGCTTTTAAATGGAAAAATTGCAATTGTTGTTGAAAATACACCATATGTAATATTACTTCCTGCATTTTTTATGGAGTTTTTTCATACGATGGATGATTATTATCAAAATAATAAAGGAATAACATATACAAGAATTATGCGTATGGTAGCATTTATTATAAGCGTTAGCTTACCTGCTATTTATATAGCGCTTATTACATATAATCACGAAATAATTCCGCCAGGATTATTAGTTAATTTTGCAATACAAAAGCATGGTGTTCCATTTCCCACTATAATTGAAGCTTTAGTTCTTACTGTTACATTTGAAATATTAAGAGAAACTGATATAAGAACACCATCTACATTAGGTAGTGCTCTTTCTATAGTCGGTGCTTTAGTACTTGGTGATGCAGCCGTAAATGCTGGTTTAGTAAGTCCCATTATGGTTATTGTTATAGCAATAACTGCAATTAGTGAAATGATATTTAATGTAAATGATGTATCAAATGTAATTAAATTATGGAGACTTTTATTTATGGTGATTGCAAGTATTTCTGGTATGATAGGTGTATTTATATCTTTTATACTTTTAATCGCAGAAATAACTAGTATAAATTCATTTGGCGTGCCATATCTATATCCTACTGCACCTTTTTATAAAGTAGATCAAGGAAATGATATAGTACTTAATGAAAAATATAAAATGAGTATAAGAAATATGCTTACTGCAAATAAAAATAGAATAAGAGGTAAATATGAAAAAGATTAAAGTTATACTAATTATAGTAATACTTATATTACTTACTGGCTGTAGTGATTATAGAGAATTATCTGATATGGCAATTGCATCATCTATTGGAATTGATATTAAAGATGGAATGTATGAAATTACAACACAAGTTCTTAATACGAGTATGAAAAGTAGTGAAAATACTAGCAGTTCTAGTCCTGAAATTATTGTATATCATTCAAATGGAAAAACTATACATGAGGCTTTAAGAAATTTAGTACTTGAATCTCCTAAAAAGTTATATGCTGGTCATTTAGAAACTGTAGTTGTATCTAATAAAATTGCAAAAGAAGATATAAGTGAAATATTTGATTTATTTTTAAGAGATACAGAAGTATCTAAAGACTTTAAAATACTTGTTAGTAAAGATGCTAAAGTTTCAGATATTATGAGTTTAATTACACCATATGAAACAATTCCAGCAGAAAATATATCATCAAGTATAGAATACTCATCAAAAGAACAAGGTCATATTTCTGATATTACATTTGATAAGTTTGTATCTAATGTATTACAAACAGGAGTAGATGCTGTTATACCTGCTATTACAATTAAAGAAAATAGTACTATAAATGAAGAAATTAATCCTGAAATAAGACTTGTTATTGTAAATAAATTAGGAATATTTAAAAATACCAAATTTTTAACCTATTTAACTGAAAGTGCATCTTTAGGATATAACTTAATATATGGAGATATAGTATCTAATGTTATTTCATTTAAATGTGACAAAAATACATATAGTAGTGTTGAACTTTTAAAAAATAGTTCTAAATTAACGTATGATATAAATACTAATACAGTAAATATTGATGTATTTATTAAAAGTGCAATTTCAGAACTTAATTGTAATATAGATATAAAAAAAGAAAGTGAAATAAAAAAGTTAGAACAAAAATTAACAGATAGCATTAAAAGTATAATGAATGATTTAATTGATGAAGCAAAAGAACATAATGAAAGTGATTTTTTAGGTATAGGCAAATATATATACCAAAATAATTATATTTATTATAAAAATAACAAAGATAATATAAAAAATATGATTAAATCCATGAAAAGAAATATTAAAATTAAGACAGAAATAATACAAAAAGGAATAATTAAAGAAGGTGATGAAAAATATTAAATAATATATTTAACAATTCAAAAATTAATTCATTAGAGTATTTTGTTTTAACTACATTTCTAGGGCGATCTATGTTTCATGGATTTGGTATAGAAAATATAATGGAAATAAGCAAATATGATACATTAATATCAATTTTAATTGGTAGCGTTTTAGGAATAATACCAATATTATTGCTTTGCTATATAAATAAAAGAAATATAAATTTATTTGATTTTTTAAATAGCATTTTTAAAGAAAAAACAACAAAAATATTAAGTTTTATAATCATTATATTTTTATTTTATAATTTAATAACTATTACAAATGATTTTATTAATTTTGCAAATGTTAAATATTTATTTGAAACACCAAATATATTTATTGCAATATTATTTATTTTCCCTATTATACATATTTGTCATAAAGGAATAGAGACTATAGGAAGAACAGGTATAATACTATTTATTATAAGTTTAGTTATATTCTTTATTAATGATTTTGCATTATTAAATTTAATTGATATAAATAACTTAAAGCCTATACTTTCAAGTAGTGCATTTAATATTATGAAAGGATCTATATATTATGTTATATATATGATTAGTCCAATATTATTTTTAAGTATTGTCCCAAAAAATGATGAAACTTATAAAACGTATAATAAAGCATTAATATATGGATATGTCACTTCTACTTTATCTATAATGTTTATTACTTTTTATATAATGACTATATATAATTATGAATATATATCTTTATTTAGTTATCCTGCATATTTTACATTAAAAAAAATAAAATATGGCTTTATAGCAAATGTAGAAAATATATTGTCATTTTATTTTATAATTGATTATTTTATGACTATAACAATACTACTCTACTCTATATTTTATTTTCTTAATAATTGTATTAATTTAAAGAAAAATAAATTTAAGATAGCTTCTTTATTTGTTACTATATTATTAATACTTTTATCTGTATATTTGTATAAAGATACAACTATTGCACTTATATTTTCGAAGAAATTTTATATAGTTTCTAACTTAATATTAATAACTTTATTTGCAAGCTTCACACTTAAAATAAAACTTCACAAAAATTAGTGAAGTTTATTTCTTTTAGAATGAAACATATATTGTATTACAAGACCAGAATATTCATTATATTTTTCTTTTGCAAATTCTTCTATTTTTTTTGTATCAGAAATATTATAAGTATCACTCATATACTTTTTAACCCATGTATCTATTGGATATACATCTAATCTAGAATATCCAAACAAAAGTATACAAGATGCAATTTTTATCCCAATTCCTTTAAAACTCATTAAATAATTAAGTGCATCATCTGTTTTCATATTGCTTATATTATTTATATCTTCTATAGTAATTTTATTTAAAAAGTCATGTATATAGGTACTTCTAAAACCAAGTTTTAATTCATTTAAATCATCTATAGATAAATTTTTAATATCATTTAAATTTGGAAATAAATAATAATCACAATCATTAAAATGTACTTTTTTACCATATTTTTCTGATAATAAATTAACACTTTTTTGAATGTTTTTTACATTGTTATTCGCACTTATCATGTATGATATTATTGTCTCAAAAGGATAACTATGAATTATTTTAAAACCGGCACATTCATTTACTATACCCTCTATTAATTTATCATTTTTAACTAATTTATTACAAATTTCATTATAATCTCTATTTAAATCAAGATAATCTTTAATTATATTTTCAATATCATCTTCATTAGATGCATCAATATAAATATATTTATCATCTTCATATAAAGTAACTACTCTATCACTTAGTATTATTGTATATTTATTATCTAAAATGCTATACCTAAATATTTGACCACACGTAATCGTGTCATAAAGTTTAATGTCACCTTTATTTATTTTTACCATTACTACACACACCAAACCTTAAAAATTTATATATCATGTTACATATAGCTTCATCTTCATCACATCTAAATACATCATGAGTTAAATTATGTATAATTTTTAAATATTTCTTTTTTGTATTTAAATGTTCAAAAACAAATTCACTACTTTCAATTGGCACTATTTTATCATCATCACCTTGTATTATTAAGGTACTACAACTAACTTTAGATGGTATTTCTTTGGATATATCAACCAAATGCATAAATTCTTTAATTACTGAAGTTGGAAATTGTAGCATTCTTGAAAATATCGTTTTAGTCCCGTAATCCTCACATATTTTAGGACTATTTTTAATAACAGACATAACATTTAAATCGTTTTCTTCAAATGTTAGATATTTAAATGCAGGAGCAATTAATACAAGTTTTTTTACTTCGTTATAATTTGCAGCAAGATAACTTGCTAGTATTCCACCCATACTATGCCCAATTACATATATATTTTTATAACCATTTTTAATAAGCTTTTCTATATGATTTCTACATGAATCAATCCAATCATCTTTTGTTACCTTATTAAAAAATATTTTGTCATGCCCTGGTAATGTAAAAGTAAATACATCATAATTATGCATTGTTAAATAAAATGCCAGCCTTTCCTCATCATAAGTACCACCTGCAAAACCATGTATTATAAGTACAGCTTTTCTAGGTTTCATAAATCCTCCTTATTCTAAATTTAATTTTTTATTTACTAATTTGCTAACTATATAAATTATTATTAAAAGTATTATTACCTTAATTATTACTATAGGATTTCTCAAAGATTCTAAAAGCGTTGTTCCCATATAACCCCAAAATATTACTAATACTATTTTCCCAAGTAATATAGCGGGTAAAAACTTTTTAATATCCATTTTTGATATACCTGCAACTATATTTACTAAAAATGCTGGTGTAAATGGTAGAGAAATAATTAATACGAAATTACTAAAACTTATATTATCTATTATTGATAATAATCTATTTGCGTATTTATTTTTTCTTAACTTTCTATCAACAAAACCTTTAAATACTGTTTGAAATAAGTAAAAAGACATAATACAACCTAAACATGTAAAAATCCATGATATTAAAAAGCCTAAAAACGGGCCATAATTTACAAATAAAATTGTTATAAATAAAGATAATGGTAATGGTGGAATTATTGATTCAACTAATATTAATAAAGAATTAATAATTAAACTACTTGCACCAACACTACTAATTAAATTCATTATAAAATCATATATGCCTTCCATAAAATCACCTTAACAAAATAATTATACTATAAATTATAAAGAAAAAATAGGAAAATCCTATTTTTCTTTGTTCCATTTAAAGTTTCTTATTTCATCCATATCTATACCATATTCTCTAATATATAAATTGTGTTCAAGTAATTTATTTTTACACCATTCATTTAAAGATGTTCTTTTATCACCTAAGAATTCTAAATATTTAAGTGCATCCATTACTAAATGATATCTATCTATTTCATTTTGAACTCTCATATCAAAAGGTGTTGTTATAGTTCCTTCTTCTTTATATCCGTGGACATGAATATTTTTGTTAGTCCTATTATAAACTAGTTGATGTATTAATGAAGGATATCCATGGAATGCAAATATGATTGGCTTATCTTTTGTAAATAGCATATCATATTCTGCATCAGATAGTCCGTGAGGATGTTTTTCTTTTTTCTCTAGTCTCATTAAATCTATTACATTTACTACTCTTATTTTAACCTCTTTAAGGCGTTCATTTAATATTTGTACTGCTGCAAGTACTTCTAGCGTAGGAGTATCTCCAGCACATGCTAATACTATATCAGGATTGCTATCTAAATCATTACTAGCCCATTTAAATACACCAATGCCTTCTGTACAATGTTTAATTGCCTCTTCCATTGTAAGCCATTGTGGCCTTTCATGTTTGCTTGCAACTATTACATTTATATAATTTTTAGTTTTAATACAATGATCAAAACAAGATAATAATGTATTTGCATCTATTGGTAAATACATTCTAACTATATCTCCCTTTTTAGTAACAAGATGATTTAAGAATCCTGGGTCTTGATGTGTATATCCATTATGATCTTGTTGCCATATATGACTAGTTAAAATATAGTTTAAACTAGATATTTCTTTTCTCCAAGGTAGTTCACTTGTAACTTTTAACCATTTAGCATGTTGTGATGCCATCGAATCAATAATTCTTACGAATGCTTCATAACTATGGAAAAATCCATGCCTTCCAGTTAATAAATATCCTTCTAACATACCTTCACAAGCATGTTCAGATAAATATGAATCAATTACTCTACCATAACTACTTAAAAATTCATCACTTTCGCATCTAGTAGCCATAAATTGTCTATTTGTAACATCAAACATATAATTAAGTCTATTTGATAATGCTTCGTCAGGTCCAAATACTCTAAAGTTTTTAGCATCTTCATTTAATCTTATTAATTCTTTTACGTATTTACCTAAAACTTTCATGTCTTGTGCGACTACTTCGCCTTTTTTATTTATATCTACTTTAAAATTTCTAAAATCAGGAGTTCTAAGTTCTTTTAACAGTAATCCTCCATTAGTAATTGGGTTAGCACTCATTCTTCTATTACCTACTGGTGCTAGTGCTTCTATAGCTGGTTTTAATCTACCGTTATCAAGAAATAATTCTTCTGGATGATAACTTTTTAACCAACTTTCTAATATTTCTAAGTTTTCTGGATTTTCTCTTGATATACTAACGGGTACTTGATGGGCCCTAAATGATCCTTCTATAACGCTTCCACGTACTTCTTTTGGACCAGTCCATCCCTTTTTAGTACTTAATATTATCATCGGCCATATAGGTCTTATATCGCTATTTAACGCCTCTTTTTTAATCATTTTTATTTTTTCTATTATAGTATCTAAAGTTGAAGCCATTTTTTCATGTATATCATCATCATCATCACTTACTATGTATGGCTCATATCCACATCCTTTAAAGAAAGATAATAACTCATCAATACTAATTCTTGAAAATATAGTTGGATTAGCTATTTTATAACCATTTAAATGTAGTATTGGTAAAACTACGCCATCTGTTTTAGGATTTATAAATTTATTTAAATGCCAACTTGTAGCAAGAGGGCCTGTTTCAGCTTCTCCATCACCAACTACACATGCTGCTATTAAATCTGGATTATCAAGTACTGCTCCATATGCATGAGAAAGACTATAGCCAAGTTCTCCACCTTCATTTATTGATCCAGGTGTTTCAGGTGCAACATGGGATGATATCCCACCCGGAAAACTAAATTGTTTAAATAGTTTTTTTAATCCTTCAATATCTCTACTTATATTTGGATATACCTCACTATAAGTTCCCTCTAAATAAGCTTGAGATACCATTGCATTTCCACCATGTCCAGGGCCTGATATATAAATCATATTTAAATCATACTTTTTAATTATTCTATTAAGATGAACATAAATGAAGTTTTGCCCTGGAACAGTTCCCCAATGCCCTACTATATTTCTTTTTATATCTTCTATCTTTAAAGGACGCTTTAATAATGGATTATCAAGTAAATATAACTGACACGCAGATAAGTAATTAGATGCCCTAAAATATTTATCAATTAAATTAATTTCTTCTTTAGTCATTTTTATACCCTCCTATTCTATATAATTATATAATAAGTAGAAAAAAACTACAATTATTTTTAAAATAAAAAAATGGATTAATATCCATTTTTAGTTATTAAGTGGTTTTAACAACAAATGATAAAGCACTTGGTTTTCCACTACTTGCATTTAATTTATCTGCATCTTCTTCAGTACGAGCATATCCAATAGTTACACTTGAATCTTTAAACATATAGTACATATCAGTTACATTTGATGTATTAAAACTTGATAAATCTAAACTTACTACTTTTGCATTATAAAACATAGTATCCATACTTGTTACTTTAGATGTATCAAAGCTACTTAAATTTATAGTAGTTGCTTGACTACCTAAAAACATAGAATCCATACTTGTTACTTTTGATGTATCAAAACTGCTTAAATTTAATTCAGTTGCTTTAGTATTTTCAAACATTGATGACATACTTAATACATTTGATGTATCGAAACTTGATAAGTCTATACTTATAGCTTTACTGCCTTGAAACATACTACTCATATTTGTAATCTTTTTACCATTAATTGTTCCACACAATTCTGTTGTTACTGGATCTGTTGATGTTTTATCTGTAAGTGTTACACTAAAAGATGATGTAGCAGTGTAATATGTATAAGTATATTGTCCATCTACAAATTTTAAACCATTTGTTAATTTTCCATCATATTTGCACATTCTTGATGTTGGTATTTCTCCTTGTATGCATGTAATATTATTCCTTGTTCCACTACATGCTATATTATCAAACTTGCCATCCTTTTTACCATTAATTATTACAGTAGGTGTACCATCATTATCATAAGTTATTTTACATTTACCATAATCTTTATCGCTTAATTTAGCGATTTTATCACATTTTACAGTATTAATTTCTATACCAAGTGCTTTTTTATTAATATATTCTTCTTCAGCTGCTGAAATCATTAATTTTAAAGTATTCTTTAAAGTAGATGTTTTAGAATCTTTAATTACACTTTGTATTTGTGGTACTGCTATTATTAGTATTACTGCAAGTATTACTATTACTGCAAGCAACTCCACTAAAGTAAACCCTTTTTTATTCATATTTATCACTCCTATTGTATGTACATTATAACATTATTTTATTCATTAATCTAGCAAAAAAAATTATTTAGCAAAACTAAATAACTTTTTAAATTCAATCTTTTATTTTATTAAACATAATATTTTTTTTCTTTTAGTGTTTACCTCATTTAATAAATCTTCAATTTCTTTAATTTGATATTTATCAAGATTCTTTTTATTTATTTTTTTTAGTTGGTGAAAATATTTATTAGAATTTACTTCATTTTTTTCAATTAAGGTAGCATACATATAATTTATTCCAACAAAAATAGGTAATATTTTCCCCATTTGATCTAAATATTTTTTAATATCTTTATCCCAAATATTTTTAATTTCATCTAATTTATCTTCATTAAATAAACAAATTATTAATTGAAGTTTTACAGTAATTAAATTTTGTTTTGGAATCATGTCTTTTGCATCATTTAATATTTTTATACAATAATCACTAGCTTCTTTGTATTGCTCTTTTGATACAATATAATCAACATAAAACATAGCATTTAATACATCACCATATGTTTTAAATTCATTTGGTTTAGTAAATAAGGTTTTATCTATGTCTTTTAAATCTTTTCCACTCATCAAGAGAAGCTGTATTTTTCGCACTTTACTCATTGTATTAATATAATTTTCATCATTCAAACAATAAATTATCTGTAAAGCATCATTACTCGCACCAGATTTACTTGCAGGAATTGAATTATATAATGTAAAATACATATTTATTCCTATATTTAATATATTAACTAAATTAAAATATACGTTTTTAATTAAAAGCATAAGAACGCTTGAAATAACAATAGAAATTAAATTAAATATTATTCCGCCCATATAATAAAGTTTAATGGATTTTTTATCATATTTTCTATTATCCATTGTAATCATATCACAATACCCTTTTATTCTAGGCATTCTAGGGTATTTCTTAATTTTTAATTTATTATTATCCAAATATATGCTAAAACCCAAAATATTAAAAGATATAAATTTTAACTTAGCTTTTAATCCGAATAATAAATGCCCTAGTTCATGCCAAGCAATTGAAGCAAAAAATAATATGCTATAGATAATTAAAAATGATATTAAAAAAATACCAAACATTAATTCAAATGATTTATCTGGAATAAAAGATGCAAGCTTTATGCCGAAAACAAATAAAAATAAATAAAAAATAATATTTATTAAAATCCCTATATAATTATATATCTTTAGTTTTCTTGCTACATTACTCACATTTATCACTTCTTTTCTATATCATAAAATGATTATATCATTTATTTAAAAATTAAGTATATATAAAAAATAAATTTTAGCGTTTTTACTAAAATTTATTTTTTAGAACTAGTCTTTTTTGATTTTTTTGCCACTTTTTCTTCACTCATAACGGTTGTTCCAAGCTTTATTAAGAAACAAAGTATTAAATATACTGGAAACATTACAAGGCTTAAATTAACTGCTATACCATCTTTTGAAATGAATTCCAGAATGTCAACAAAGTCTGAATTATATGGTCCTATAATTAAGTACATAATAACAGTTATAAAAAGTGCACAGCAAACTGTATCGATTAGCAATTCTTTCCAATATTTTTTAAATATTTTTTCCATATTCTACTCCTCTTACTATAATAAGTATATCAAAACATTTAAAAAATGTAATAATTCTTATTGTTTTTTATGCAAGTTTACTTGACACATTCATAGGAATATAAAACGACTTATAAAAGGTCGTTTTATGCTTTTCCAAGAAAGTCCAAAGTTACTATTAAACTGGTGCCGAATGACTGAATTGAACAGTCCTTTTATGCTTACCATGCATATGTTTTACCACTAAACTAAATCGGCAAAAAGAAGCTTATAAGCTATCTATATAGTTTACTGCTTCTATTGCTGAGATTGTACCATCATTTGTTGCTGTAGTAAGTTGTCTTACTTTTTTATCACGTACATCTCCTGATACGAATACACCTTTTATATTAGTTTTACACTCAGAATCTGAAAGTACGTAGTTATATTCATTTAAATTAATTATATTTTTAATAAAATTAGTTTCTGGTACTTGTCCAATTGATACAAATATTCCATCAAGTTTAATATCTTTATTTTTGCCTTTATAATCAATTGTAATTCCTTTAAGCTCATCATCTTTTTTAAGTTCTTTTACTGTTGATTCATAATAAATTTCAACATTTTTCTTTTCTTTTAATTTTTCTTTTAATAATTTTTCCCCAGTTAAATCACTTAAATTTTGAATAATATATACTTTTTTACATATTTCTGATAATGTTAATGCATTTGTTATAGCAGTATTTCCGCCTCCTATAACTCCTACAATCTTATCTTTATAAAATGCTCCATCACATGATACACAAAAATGTACTCCGTTACCTATTAGATCTGTTTCATTAGGTAAGCCTAATAATCTATATTTACTTCCTGTTGCAATTATTATTGCTTTACAAGTATATATATTATCAGTTGTTATTACTTCTTTTTCATTTCCTACTTTAATTTCTGTTACTTCTTCAAGTTCAATAACTCCTCCTAACGAAATAACTTGTTCATATAAATTATCTGCTAGTTCTGCCCCACTTATTTTTTGATAACCTGGATAATTTTCTATTTTAGGACTAGATGCAATCGCACCTCCTATTGATTCTTTTTCAAGTATTAATACACTTTTATCACTTCTTAATGCGTATATTGCTGCAGTCATTCCTGATACTCCACAGCCAATAATTACTATATCATAATTCATGCTTTAACAACTTCTTTCTCTTTTTTCTTTAATGGACGCATTTCTTCTGTATATTTTTTTATATTAGATAAATTTGCTATTTTTTCTACATTGTTATTTTTAATTATTACTAATGTAGGTGCTTGTTTAACGCCTAAATCTTTAGTAAGTTCAACATTTTCTTCAGCATTTACCCATTCATAATCTATTTTAGCTTTCTTTAAAAATTCTTTAGCCATTTTACAATTTGGACACGCATTTGTACCAAATAACATTATTTTATCTTCTTTAATTACTTCTTCGTTAGTACATTCTTCTTTTAATTTTGATGTAGACAAATCATAAACTTTTCTCATTTTAAATTCTTCTGTTTTACCTATATTCCAGTTTTTAACAGGTCTATAATATCCAGTAATTCTACTATATACTTCTGTTTCTTTACCACATTTAGGACATGTATATACTTCTCCTGTTATATATCCGTGTTCACTACAAACAGAATATGTTGGTGAAAGTGTATAATATGGTAATTTATAGTTTTCTGCTATTTTTCTAACTAGTTTAGCAGCACTCTTCCAATCTTTTAATCTTTCACCTAAGAATGCATGGAATACTGTTCCTGATGTATATAATGTTTGAAGTTCATCTTGAATATCTAGTGCTTCAAATATATCACTAGTATATCCTACTGGTAAATGTGTACTATTAGTATAATATGGAGTTTCATCATTTTCTGATGCTGTTATAATATCTGGATATTTATTTTTATCATGTTTTGCTAAACGATATGATGTAGATTCTGCTGGTGTTGCTTCAAGATTATATAAATCACCATATTCTTCTTGATAATCTGATAATTTATCTCTCATAAAGTTAAGTACATCTTTTGCAAATTTTTGAGTTTCTTCATGAGTTAAATCAAGTCTTAACCATTTTGCATTAAGCCCAGCTTCATTCATTCCAACTAAACCAATAGTAGAAAAATGATTATTAAATGTTCCTAAGTAACGTTTTGTATATGGATATAATCCTTCATTTAATAGTTTAGTTACTACATTTCTTTTTACTTTTAAACTTCTTGCTGCAATATTCATCATTTTTTCAAGTCTTAAGTAAAAATCCTTTTCATCTTTTGCAAGATATGCAATTCTTGGTAAGTTAATTGTAACAACACCTATTGATCCTGTTGATTCTCCACTTCCAAAGAATCCTCCTGATTTCTTTCTTAACTCTCTTAAATCAAGTCTTAATCTACAGCACATACTTCTTACATCACTTGGTTCCATATCACTATTTATATAGTTAGAGAAATAAGGAGTGCCATATTTTGCAGTCATTTCAAATAATAATCTATTATTTTCAGTATCTTCCCAGTTAAAATCTTTAGTAATTGAATATGTTGGAATTGGATATTGGAATCCTCTTCCATTAGCATCTCCTTCAATCATTATTTCTATAAATGCTTTATTAATCATATCCATTTCTTTTTGACAATCTTTGTATTTGAAATCTACTTCTTTTCCGCCTATAATTGCATTTAATTCTGCTAAGTCATTTGGAACAACCCAATCAAATGTTGCATTTGTAAAAGGTGCTTGTGTACCCCATCTACTTGGTGTATTTACTCCATATACAAATGATTGAATACATTGTTTAACATCATGATATGAAAGATTATCTATTTTAACAAAAGGTGCTAAATAAGTATCAAATGAACTAAATGCTTGTGCTCCTGCCCATTCATTTTGCATAATTCCAAGGAAGTTAACCATTTGATTACATAATGTTGATAAATGTTTTGCTGGACTTGATGTAATCTTACCCGGAACTCCACCTAATCCTTCAGTTATCAATTGTTTTAAACTCCATCCAGCACAATAACCTGTAAGCATTGATAAATCATGTATATGAATATCAGCATTTCTATGCGCATCAGCAATTTCATCATCATATACTTCACTTAGCCAGTAATTTGCAGTTATTGCACCTGAGTTACTTAATATTAATCCTCCTACTGAATATGTTACTGTTGAATTTTCTTTAACTCTCCAGTCAGTTACATTTACATAACTATTTACTACTTCTTTATAATCTAGAACAGTAGAATTAATGTTACGCATTTTTTCATGTAATTTTCTATATAAAATATATGCTTTTGCAACTTCTGTATATCCTGATTTTGATAATACACTTTCTACTGCATCTTGTATATCTTCTACATTAACAATATTATCTACTATTTTAGGATTAAATTCAGCAGTAACCTTTAAAGTTAGAAAATCAATTATATCATCAGTATAATTTACTTCTTCCGCTTCAAAAGCTCTTTTTATCGCTTCACTAATCTTATTTAAATCAAAACTTATTATTTTTCCATCTCTTTTTCTTACTTTATACATATAATCCTCCTTCTTGTATAACTATAAATCTCTAAAAATAATATTTTCATTATTTAAAATTTGTTTCATTTCTTTTAACTCATCACTTGTAAAAGAATGCAAATTCTTATCTAAAACAGCATCACTTTTAACAAAGTTTTGAATATAATATTTAGATTTTTTATCTAATTTTTTGCTTATATAATCTATATCACTTAAAGTATGAAATTCTTTTATAATAGTTGTCCTAAATTCATAATCTATACCACTATTTTCAACTATATTTATACTTTTTAATATATTATCTATTTTTACTTTAGCACCACTTGTTAACTCATATTTACTTTTTATATTCTTAATATCCATAGCAATATAATCTAGTAAATTATCATTTATTAAAGATAAAATTAAATCAGGATTAGTTCCATTAGTATCTAGTTTAACTTTTAAACCAAGTGATTTTATTTTTCTTATAAATTCTTTTATATCTTTTTGAAGTAATGGTTCACCACCACTTATACATACTCCCTCAATTATATTTTTTCTTTTATTTAAATACTTAAATATCTCATCTTCATCTATATATGTATCATCATTACCACTTATTAATGATGAATTATGACAAAATGGGCACTTTAAATTACATCCTTTTGTAAATATTGTACACGCGACAAGCCCAGGATAATTAAGTAAAGTAACTTTATCAAAACCACTTATTAGCATTATTCATCAACCTCAAACTTTAATAATCTTATATTATATTTTTGCATTAATTTTAAAATGTCTTTAATACTTTCTATAGTACTATTTTTATTTATCAAAATAGTTTCATTATATCCACCAATTGAATATGCAATTATATCGCTTTCTAGTTTAAATCTATTTTCAAGGCTAATATTTGCTTCATCAAATATTTTATTAAATGTTTGATATGTATACTCATCTGTAACGTTTTTAATGTTTCCGTATATTGATTTATCTACACTTTGTAAATATTTAAGCACACAGGGTTCAAATGTTTCTGATAAATAAAAGTTAAGTTTATATTCTTCTATATAATCATCACAAATTTTTTTCATAAATTTTAAAATGTCTACTGATAAATTAAGATCTTTATAAGTAAGTTTATCTTTCTTTAAAAGAATATATATTGCCTCTTTTAGTCCAGCATATCCTACACATAAAACTCCATTTTTTATTACTTTTCTTATTCTTCCACCACTGTCTAGTTTCTCACTATCAAATACTACCTCATTATTAAACAAGTAATTAAAATTATTTTTATATTTATTTGATTTATATTCAAATGTTTGCAATAATTCATTTTTTACAAGTTCCATTGTAAGTGATAATTCTTGATAAAATTCATTTAAATCCTTGCTTTTAAGTGCAATTCTAACTAAATTTATTGATGTTTTAGAAAGAATCATTCTTCCTATTGAAGTTTGGTTTTTAAGTGCTAAATTTTCTTTAATTCTCTCAAATGTGGAAAAGTATTCTTCAGTACATTTATAAGATTCATCAAAACCATGTACATTATTAATCATAATATTTTTTTTACTTAAAATTAAGTTTAATACTTTATCTAATAATTCATTATAACTATTAAATTTATAAATTGTAGTAACTTTATCCAAATAATCAAGATCACTAATAACTGAAAAATAAACATCAGTTATAAATAATCCTACATTACTATTATTTTTACCAATTGAAATTGTGTATGAAGTATCATTATTTATCCCAAAACTCATCTTATTTAATGTATAAAGCATTCTTTTTATATTATTAAATAAATCTATTTTTAAATCTTTAATTGTATTATTTAAAGATGATTTAAATATGCTTTTAACTCTTTCATTTGGTAAATGTTCACTAAATTCATCAAAATTAATTTCTATATCATTTGTTTTGTCAATCATTATATATAATTGTTTAGTATTTATTAAGTCATTAAATCCTTCAAGTACAAGCATATTATCAAATGTACTTTTTAATATTTGTTTAAACTTATATAAAACGTAAGGCTCCAATACATAATCAAATGATGCAAATGAATGTTCTCCATATTGTTCTTCTTTAAAGCTTAAAAGTATTTCTATAATCTTATCAAAATAATCTATAGAAGGAATAATATTAGATAAATCTAGGATTGTAGATTTTGTAGTACCTAGTACATAATAATCTAAATCATGTATATAAATATTACCTTCATCATGGCTTCTTACATATTTCGAATCTAATAAATATGCTTTTGAGAACTCAACTGATATTGTTTTTCCAAAATTAATTAATTGGTTAATAGGTGTACTCATTTGTTCTTCTTCTCTTCTTAAGACGAGTTTTTCAGTTGCACGCACAAATTTATGCTGTTGTTTTCTATCAAATAGTTCCCTTGATGCAGCTCTTTTTAACCTATAATTATTAAATGAGTAATAAACCTCTATATATTTTTCTTCTTTTAAAAACTTTTCAATTATGTCTTGAACATCTTCAACATTTATAGTTTTTCTATCTTTATAATTTACTTTTATATATTCTAATACATTACTATATACTTTATTTATATCTTCTTCAGTATAACTAGATTGCACACTATCAAATGCGTTTTTAATTGCTAGAGCAATTTTAGTTCCATTAAATGAAACTCTTTGACCGCTTCTTTTAACTATTACAAGTTCATCTAATACATTATCTATATTACTACCTCCTATCATCAAAATAAGTATATATTATACAATACAAAAAATCAATGTTTTTTTAAAACATTTTTTATTTTTTATATTTCTTTACATTTTTTATTTTTTAAAAAAAGAAGTAAAAAAACATAAGATGCATTATTTCTTATGTTTTATATATATCTCATTAATTTTTTTAAAATCTAAACTGTTTAAAAAGTTATTGATATATTCGTTTTTATTTAAATTGTATTTATATAAGTATGCATGTTCCCATAAATCAAGCGTAATTATTGGTATAAATCCAAAACTATATGGGACTTCCTCATTAGATAAGTTTATTATGTTAAATTTATTATATCTATCTATTACTAAATAAGTGTGTCCACTTCCAACTAAATTAAAAGCAGTATTTTTAAATGTGTTTTTAAAGTTAGAAATACTTCCATACTCTTTTATTAGTTCTCTTGTTATTTCATTATTTAAAACAAAATCGCCATTTATACTATTTATGAATGATTCATGGTTTAATACTCCACCTAAATTATATAATATATCTGCTCTTATATCTAACGGGAATATATCTATATGATTTATCAACTCCTCTTTAGTGTACCTATAATCGTAATTATTTAAATTAAGTAAAGAATTAAGTTTATTTAAATAAAGCATACCATATTCTTTCTCTATGTCTATAGATTTTAAAGATAATAAATTTATTAAAGCTTCACTTTCATAATTTAAATTATTATATTTATACATATTATCACAATAAATTATATGTAATAAATGTCTATTTAGTACGTTTTTTACATATTAGGTAACATGTAGTTAGTATTAATGTACCTAATGATATATATATACCAAGTTTTAAACCGGGTGGATTATATATTAATTCAATTTCATGAGTACCGCTTTCTACTTTAACTGCAATTAAGGAATCAAGAGCTGATTCTATATTAACGTGTTTCCCATCTATTAAGCATTCAAATCCTTTATCATATGGTATTGTAAAAAGTATATACGAACTATCTTCTAGACTTATTGTACCTAAAATATTGCTACTTGTTGTCTTCTTTATTTTAACCTCATTTTCTTTTAAGATATTATAGTGATTATTAAATATATCTAAATTCTCATAATAAAAGTAAATATCGTCCATAATTATTTCATGAGTAAATTCTATAGTAACATTTATTGTATCTCCCTTATTATATTTTCCAAGACACAATGTATTCCAACTATATTTTGTTAGATAATCTTTATAAAACACACCATTTATATATACTTTAGCATTTGGATAATTAGTACCTACCTTTTCATTAACAGGTATATACATATATAAATAATCATCTTCAGTAATTACAATATTGTAATTAAGTTTACCTGTATTTACAGGTGTATATACATTATTATTTATTTCAACATTTTCACTAGTTAATGTATATTTTTCCATTTTATATATATTGGAATCTAGTCCAGTAAATGCTTTAATCATCTCATTTTCATTATAAAATGGATCATTAGAAAAATCTACATTTATATTATTAACCTTGTATCCTAAGGATAAATAATATGGATTTTCATATAATTTAATACCATTATTTTCATTTATTAACTTATAGTTTTTATACTCATCTTTTGATAATACATATTTTATTCCAAAAATACTATCTAATAAATATGTTGAATCATTGTAGTATGCTCTTGTAAGCAATTTCCTTTGCCCTAGACTTTCTAGTAATTTTTCTGTACTTTCTTTTGTAGTTGAATCAAAATGACTTATACTATTATAATTAAATATCATTGAATCATTAATCGATAACATGGATTTATTAGATTCTCTATCAAAAGTTTTTTCTACTCTATAAAATGAATCATCGTCTATAGAGTTTATAACTTCACTTACATCTTTTACATAATTTTTATATTTATCCATATATTGTTTATCTGATAACGTTATTAATAATACTCCCGAAATACTATTTATAAGTAAATCAATTATTACTAAATAAGTAATAATACTTCTTTTATTTTTAAGTGCATATAAATACCAAATACCTAGTATTAAACTAATTATAATACTTATATTATAGGTTATAGTATTAAATTCAAATTGGCACACCAATATAATTAAAGAAAGAATAATAAATATATATGAAGATTTTCTTATAGTTTTTTTATCTATTTTAAACTCGTTATAACTTCTTATAGCAAGATTTAAAGCGAAGAATACAAATATAAATGCATGTCTATAATTAAAGCAATTTGGATTAGTTAAACCATGAAATAATATACATAATGGATTAAATACAAATGTGGTTGCTAAAATAAATAAAGATACTCCATTTATAATTTTTTCTTTTTTATCTACATTTTTATTAATAAAATATATTATTATTAATAAAAGAGTTAATACTGAAGATGCTACCATAGGTCCAGCATGCCATGCATTCACACCTGTTGATGCAGAATACATTTCTGCAATTACATTTAAGTAAGATAAATTAAATTTAATATCTATATTATTAGTCATTAATTTACCCCCCATTAAACCTAGTACTGATGGAATTAATATAAAAGCTGATAACATACCTGCTGATAATGAGGCGATTATATAATTAATTATTGTCTTTTTAATATTAATATTTTTATATTGAAATACAAATTTATATACAAAATACATTACTGATGCAATACATATAATAAAACCTATGTAATAATTACATATTATTGAAAGTGCTAGAGCAAATATATAAAGTGCTGCACTTTTATTTTCAAATATATAATCAAGTCCTAATATTACAAGTGGGAATAGCATTATGGAATCTAACCACATTATATGATACATATATACTATGTTATATGTCATTAATGCATAACAAATAGAAAATATTAAAGTATTCTTTTTATATTTTTTTTCTAGATAATATTCCATTGTAACTGCGCATAAACCTATTTTAACTAATATTAGTATAGTAAATAGTATTTTAATGTTTTCTATACGGAAAAATATAACAAATAAATTAAATATACTCATTAAGTAATATCCAATAAGAGGAATCATATTTTCACCTAATGTTGCACTAAAAGTATACTTAAAATCATTATTAGTGAGTAAAATAGATTTTAAATAGCTTAAAAATGTTACATATTGAGTATTTGAATCTATTACCACTACTGTTTTATTACCAAATGGATATATACCTAATATAAGAAATGTTAATAGTAATATACCCACTGTAATAAAAAATGCTTTAGCCATATTTTTTTTCATAACATCACCAACTTTATTGTACAAAAAAACAGGTATTTAATCAATATATAAAATTTATTATAAATACCTGTTCATATTATTTTTTCTTTAGCAATTTAAATTTATTTTTACTTTTTCTTATCGTTTTAGGCCTTTTTATATAACGCGTATTAACTTTTTCTTCTTTAGAATGATATCCTTCTATTTCACCTAAATAATCATTATATGCTTGATAATCATAGTTAAAATCTGATATACCTTTTTTAAGCATTTTCCCTCCTTACTTAATTTTATGCTTTTAAATATTAATCGTTCTTATTACTTATATAATATCATATTATAAGATTTAAAACAATAAAACAGCAACTTAATTGCTGTTATTTATTAAAGATATTATCTCATTTCTAAGGCGTTTATTAGCAGATTCTAAATCATTATCTTCTACTTTAAATGGTGTGCCAAAAACTATTTCTAAATTATTATTAAATAATTTGTATTTTCCCTTAATTCCATACGGAACTATAGTTGCATTTGTTTTACTTGCTAGTGAAACTGTTCCAAATTTTATATCTAAAAGTAAACTATTTAAATATTCTATATTACTAATAACATTATTATTTACTAATTCTTTTAAACTATTATCTACATCAAATATATATTTTTTAAATTCATTTTCAGTTATTTTCTTTTCTTCTTTAAGGGATAATAGTAAATTTACTTGTGATATCTTAGTCATGTTTTTTTTCATTATCCTCTTAAATTTTTTATAACTAATATCATCAACCATATTATATATTTTATCTAATTCTTTTTTCTTTGACACTAAACTATTTCTAGTACCTTCTGGATATATTCCAAGTGCATATCCATTATCTAAAACCTCTTTAGCTTCTTCTTTAGAATTACCTCCGTGATGTTCTCTATCTACTGATATACAACCACTTTTTTTAAAAAACCAAGCAAATTTACTATCAAAATATTCTTTTTTTGCCATATAGTGTAACATTCTTTTAGTAGATAGTATTGGTAAACATTGATCATATAAATGAATGTGATTACCACATAATATGATTGGGCCACTTTCTGGTATTACATTTTTATTTTTAAATTTTGGCCTATAATATATTAGAAAGACTGATCCAAGTAAATATTTAAAAGTATTATAAAATGCTTTATTTTTTTCCATTTTTATCACCTAATTTTGTAAATGCAACTTTACCAACTTTAGTTTTTGGAATATCATCTACATATTCATACTCATAAGGTAAGGCATATTTTGATATAGATTTTTCGCAATACTTTTTAATATCTTCTCTAAGTTCTTCTGTATCGTCAAAGTTTTCTCTTAAAACTATATATGCTTTTGCAACTTGTTTTTTATAAGGGTGTGGTATCCCTATTACTGTGCTTGTAAGTACTGCTGGATGACTCATTATAATTTTTTCTATATATTGTGGGTATATATTATAACCACTAGATACAATCATTCTTTTAAGTCTAGTTTCAAAGAATACTAGCCCTTCTTCATTCATATATCCAATATCTCCTGTATGTAACCAAGTTTTTCCATCTTTATGATTTTTAAGTACTTTTGTAGTTTCTTCAATATCATTTAAGTATCTTTTCATAACAGTAGGACCACTTATACATATTTCACCTGCTTCATTTACATCTGCCTCTTCGTATGTTCCTATTTTAACTATTTTATAATACATATCAGGAAGAGGTATACCAATACCACCCTCTTTAAAATAGTATCTAGGTGTTAGACATGATGCTCCTGTACATTCAGTTAATCCATAACCAACTCTTATATTAGCAGTTGATCCATGGCTTTTTAAATATGCATCCACATTATTTCTTAATGTCTCATTTAATACATCCCCACCACATATAACATTTACAAGTCCCTTTAAATATGTTTTAGATTTTTCTTTACTATTAATCAATGCTTCATACATTGTTGGAACACCTGCTAAAAACGCTGGTTTATTCTTTTTAATTAACTTAGCAAAATCTTTTGGTTTAAATAAAGGTACTAATATAACATTCATTCCGGATATTAGTTCTGTATGAACACATACTCCAATTCCAAATCCATGAAATATTGGCATAATTGTAAGTACGCTATCCCCCGCTTTAGCTGGGTCTGCCATTTTAAAGCATTGTGCTCCAAGAGCATTAAAGTTTAAATTGCTTAATACAACTCCTTTAGGATCTCCCGTAGTTCCTCCACTATAAAGAATTACTGCATCATCATTACTTTTCATCTTAACATAATATTCATCGCTATAATCTTTACCATTTTTTATAAAATTTTTCCATGATATTACTTTTTTATTATATTTTACTTTCGGTTGTTTTTTAATAAGTGGAACAATTAATCTCATATAAGTAGGCATTCCATTAGTTATTTTTGATACTATTACTTTTTTTACTTTAGTATTTTCAATAATATTGTTTACTTTATTAAGCATCATATCAAGGCATAGTATATATTTACTACCACTTTTACTTAAATAAAATTCTATTTCTTTTTCGCTTGATAAGGGATGTATCATATTACATATTCCACCAGTCATGTTAACTGCATAAAATAATGTAATTGCATCTATAGTATTTGGCATACATATAGTTACTCTATCTCCTTTTTTCATTCCAAGAGCTTTTAATGCCTTTGCCGCTTTAATTATTTCTGCATTAAATTCAGTATAATTTAATGTTTTACCATAATATGTACATGCCTTATATTTTGGGTATTTCTTCATTGCTTTATAAAAAGCATCATACATACTACCCATTTCATAATCTAGAGTATGCGGTATATTGTTTCCGTATAAATCTATCCATGGTTTTTCTTCTTCAATATTTTTTTTATTAATTTTAAATATATTTTTAATATAATTTATTATCCTATTCACTATCTACATCCTCTTTCTTAATTAAGTTAGAAACTATTTTCATTAATTTTTCATTTTCGATTGTTAAATCATTATCTTTTACATTATATGGATCTCCAAATTCAATTTTTACACTTTTCTTTAAAAGTTTATATTTATGTGTTATTGCAAAAGGGACTATTGTAGCATTTGTCTCTTTCGCCATTTTTACTGCACCATATTTAAATGGCATTATTACATCATTTGTCTTATTAATTGTACCTTCTGGAAATATTCCTACAACTAAATTATTATTAAGTACTTTAATACCCATATTCAAACTATTTCTATCTTTAATTTTCCTATTTACTGGTATTATCCCTAAACCTTTAAATATTACTTTTTTTAATCCTTTATATAGACTATCTTTAGCAAAGAAATGCACTTGTCTTTTAGTTGCATATGCAACTAATAATGGGTCGTTATAACTAGTATGATTGCCTGCTAATATAACACTACCACTTTCTTTTATTGCTTTGCTATTTATTACAGTTGGTTTATATAGTTTTATATATAAAACTAAAAGTGGTCTTACAATTTTATAAAATAATTTATCTTTCATATTACCTCACTTAAATTATGTACTCAATCATTATATCACGTATTTATGCAAATTAAAAGAAACTATATAGTTCCTATTTAATT
>ERZ827423.1212-NODE-1212-length-26480-cov-4.682914_pt1 | contig 26480 bp, 20 predicted proteins | sample MGYA00519775_ERZ827423 | MGnify/ENA primary metagenome ERZ827423 (study PRJEB31778, sample SAMEA3449296) | human gut metagenome | biome: human gut; feature: human-associated habitat; material: faeces | place: United Kingdom | collected 2010/2012 ...
CAGTCACTCGTACTCGAATTATGAAACCAGCCAGCACCATCATTTCGTCACGATTATAAACACAAGTTTTTCCCACCAGTTCTTTGCTGTTAGTACGGTTGAACAATACATCTCCCCGACGAACAGTGCATTTTTCAAGTTCATTCTCTGGAACGTCGATATGCTTCGTATCGGATAAATCCAGTTCCCCGCCATAAGTAATATTGTTCATTCTGAGATAGGAATATTTTCCTCCCTCTACAGCTGGCCTACTGGAACCATAGCGAACATCTGCAACAATATCCCTTATTCTGCCAGTTTCCCATTTCATGGGATTGTTAGGATACGTCCCAAACATCTCCACAAATCGGGATTTTACAAGTTCATCCAATTTAGTCAGAAGATGCCTTTGGGTATTTAACAACGACTCAACATGGCAAAGCGTATGGGCACGCCTTTTTTGTTCTGATAATGTCGGTAAGCGCATTTGCATATTTAGAAAAGGCTTTACATGCAGACGAGGCATCGTTGCTCCAAAGCTATTTTGTTCGGCCTCATGAATAAAACTATCACTCCAAAGATAATATAAAAGATATTGCTCATCCACGCATTCACGGTCAATGTCAAACAAGGGGAAATCCTTCGAAACGACGGAACCCTCGAGCTCTGTTGGAATAATGCCAGCAGCTCCATTTCGCGCATTGATTGTTGAAATAATAAGTTGTCCTGCATGCGCCTTATATCCCGTAAAAGCTACAGGGACTTTTCCTTCTTTAATTTCTCTTTCGATGACGCCTCGTCCATAAAGAAGAACAGTAACATACCGTTCTTCTTCCGGCTTGTCAACTTTCACTAAGTTTTCGCTAAATTTGAGTACTTGCGCAAACTTGACTGTCTTCATTATAGCATCTCCTTCAGTGCCTTCAGTCCTTCGCCGATCTCCTTTTGCAGGCTCTCCAACTCCGCCAGAATTTCGCTGGTGGGCGGGTATTCTACGGCCTGATATTCCACCTTCTTGTATTTGTTGATGGAAAGGTCGTAACCGTTGTCCACGATTTCCTGCTTGGGCACGAAGAAACTCTTTTCGGTGCGCTCGCGGGTTTCTTCCTGATCGAGGTGATGGAAGCGCTCGATGATGTCGGGAATGTCGTTCTGGTCGATGGGGCTGCGCTTGTCGTCGAGGCTGAAGCCGTCGGCAGCCATGTCGTAGAACCAGACATTGTCCGTGCCGCCGTGGCCGGTCTTGGTGAAAATCAGGATGGCGGTGGAAACGCCTGCGTAGGGCTTGAATACGCCTGAGGGCATGGAAATGACCGCCTCAAGGCGGTTGAATTCTACAAGCTCCTGCCGCAGCGCCTTATGTGCCTTGGAAGAGCCGAAAAGCACGCCGTCCGGCACGATGGACGCGCAGCGCCCGCCGACCTTCAGCGCTTTCAGGAACAAAGCAAGGAAAAGCAGCTCCGTCTTTTTCGTGGGTGCGATGGCGAGCAGGTCTTTGGAGATGGTTTCCTTGTCCAGGCTGCCGGTGAAGGGCGGGTTGGCCATGATGAGGGTGTATTCATCGCGGTGGGTATTGTCCTCGGAAAGGGAGTCCATCCAACTGATGTTGGGCGCTTCCACGCCGTGGAGCATCATGTTCATGGCTCCGATGCGCAGCATGGTCTGGTCGGTGTCGAAGCCGGAGAACATGGTGGTGGTGTAATGGCGCTTGTTCTCGGTTTTCATCAGATCCATGGCGTAATGCTCGCTGACGTACTGCGCCGCGGCGCAGATGAAGCCCGCGCTGCCCATGGCGGGGTCGCAGATCACGTCGTCCATCTGGGGCTGCATGAGCTCTACCATCATTTTGATGATATGGCGCGGCGTGCGGAATTGGCCGTTCGTGCCGCTCTGGGCGATCTGGCTGAGCAGGTATTCGTAAACGTCGCCCATGATGTCCTTGTTGTTGAGGTCAAGGCTATCCAATGCGTCTACAACCTTCACCAGCACGCGGGCGGTGGGTACGAGAAACAGCGCATCCTTCATATAGCGGGCGAAGGCCGTGTCCTTTCCGGCGTGCAGTTCATTTTTGATGAAAGGGAAAACGCAGTCGGTCATGTTCCTGAACATGGCTTCCGCCTCGAAATGGCGAAATTTGCTCCAGCGGCAATTATGATGCGCGTCGTCAAAAATGGGATCGACAACCTCCATGTCGAAGGCCGCGGCGTTGGCTTCCTTGCGCAGCTCGTTGTCGTCAAGTATCTTGATGAACATCAGGTAGGTGATCTGTTCAATGACCGTGAGGGGGTTGGTCATGCCAGCGGAAAAGAAGACCATCCAAATGCCGTCGATTTTGTTTTTCAGCTCGCCAGTAATCATGTCGGTATACTCCTTTGTGCTGTTGATTCACTTGTGAAAAGTGGGATTCGTTACTCCTGTTACTCCTTTTTTATACACAATTTTTTTAGCATTGCTTTGCTCTCATCACCCAACTGTCACCTCAACCTTTTTCCCGCTGAATGCCACACCGTACTTGTAGATCGTCTTGACTCCGGCGGTCAATAGTTCGGTGTCGTATTTTTTATCATTGATTTGCTGCAAAGCCGTCTCAGACAACCTTCTCAGCTTTTCATCACTGCAATCCTTCTCCGCCTTCAACTCGATCAGAACACCGGGAAGTCCTCTTTGAATAGGCTTCAATTGGATGTCATAACGGCCATCGCCTGATTCCCGATTGGAAGTTGCGAAGGCACCACCCAACAAAGCGCATAGTCCCAACATAAATCCGTGATAGAAATTCTCTCCGGCAGTATCAAAAGAACTCACTGACTGAGTCAGCAACGTTTGAATCTGCTTTTTTAGTCTCTCGTTATCACCGGAGAAAACGGCCTCCTGAATAGAGATAGCCGTAGATTGTGGAATCAGATTCTCCAGTCGTTGCAAAATTTCCTTGTTATACACGAGAGAGATCTCGCGGTTGGGCAGAGAGACTTCACACATAAAGTCCCCGCTAAAGGATGTTGTGGTTTTCGTTGCTTTCAAATAACCCGTAACCAGCAGAAAACTGTAAATGCTCGACGGATTGCTCTTAATCTGCGGGTAAATCACACCGGTGTCAATAAAAGTAGTAAAGGTCTCGCCGTTGATCAGCGAAGTCAAACGGTTATAGATTTCCTCATTCGCTTCTGCCAGAACATCGCCGATAATATCGTTGCTTCCCGTAGATACCCAGAATGCTCTCGGCTCACACTCATTACTAAAATAATTGACCACCGACCACGGGTTGAAAATTTCTGTCTTTCCGAATCTATACCCGTCGTACCACTGGCATATTTCATCATATTTATCGGCAGCGTCGTAGTATTCCGCCATCTTCATCACTTCGTCGGCAGTAAACCCAAAGTAGGAACTGTATTTATTATCCAATACTGAATTGATGGACAGATTGTTCATCCCGCTGAAAATGCTTTCCTTAGCCACCCGCAGAATACCGGTTAAGAAGCCAAAGGAAAGATGTTGGTTATCCTTAAAGCCCCCGGAGAACAGATTGCGCATAAACCGGATCACTTTATCATAATAGCCTTTCATGTATCCCTGTTGAATAGGCGTATCATACTCATCAATAATGATAATGGGCGCAATCTCATGGTGCTTATGAAGCATTGCGGACAGATCCAGCAGTGCAGAAGATAGCTCTACCTCACCAGCCTTACCGGCAGCCAACTTCTCATAGATCCTCCTGCTGTACTCATCGCACTTGTCATCAGCCCGCAGCTCCCGATGACGCTGAGTTTCTTTGGCAAACAACTCCCGAATAGCTACAAACGTCTCCTCCCAAGTATCAAATTTTACGTCTTTGAAAGTCAGGAAGATCACAGGGTATTTCCCTTGATAATCCCGATACTTTTGTCCACAAGCCCATATCTTCTTATTCCGGAAGTAAATAGAAGTATCCTCATCGCTCTTCTCAAAAAAAGTACGCAGCATATCCATGTTGAGAGTTTTGCCAAAGCGCCGAGGACGCGTGAAAAGCGTTACCATCGGGCGTTCATCAATAAAATCCTTGACCATCATCGTTTTATCAATATAGTAGTATTCCGACGATGCCAAGCAATAATTGGATACGCCAATGGGCAAAGGAAGCTTCGGCAGGCGTTCTGTTTTGCGATATGCTCCCGTCTTGATTCGCTGATCTTCCGGTTTTTGCGTGTTATCCGGAATTAACCAGCGATTGTTTTTCTTTATTGCTCCGGAAATTTTCCCGTTCTTGCAGAGTGTCGAAACTCTTCTCTCCGTTATCTTCCAGCGATCTGCCGCTTCCTTTACCGAAATCATTTCAGCCATATCAGATACCTCCACACATCACTTCATACATATTGTATTTTACATCTCGAATATTGTCAAGTTAATCAGGAACATTGTCAAAATAGTTTATACATTATTCCCAAAATTAAAGAAGGTCCATAAGAGTTTAGTACACTTCCAGAAAATTTTTTTCCGAGGTAATCGCTTAATTAGAAGATACTAACAAAACGGTTATTGGGCGAATATTTATGCACTCTCCCCTATTTGCCATCTATGTAGTTCTATGATAGTATGTTGGCGAGGTGATGACATGAATAGATACTGCATTTACAGCCGCAAATCCAAGGCAACAGAGAAAGGCGAAAGTATTGAGAACCAAATCCAAGCCTGCAAAGATTACATCCAGCGTGTTGATTCTCGGATTAACGTGGATGAAGATATTGACGTATATATCGATGATGGCTTCTCCGGCAAAAACGTGAACCGCCCGGAGTTCCAGCGTATGTTTGAGAAAATCAGACGCAAGGAATACGCGGGGCTTGTATGTTATAGGCTCGATCGCATCAGTCGCAATGTGTGTGACTTCGTACTCGTCGTCGAAGAATTAAATAAGCACGGCACGGCCTTTATGTCTGTCAACGAGGGCTTTGATACTTCTACCCCGATCGGGCGCACTATGATGTATATCGCGTCCATATTCGCACAGATGGAGCGAGAGACGATCGCAGAACGCGTCAAGGATAATATGCACGCCCTTGCGTTTACAGGCAGGTGGTTGGGTGGTCCTACGCCGTATGGCTTTGTGAGCCAGCGCGTAGCATATCAGGCACATAATGGGTCAACGAAGTACCAGTCGATCCTCGTGCCCAACGAAGACGAAGTGCGCGTTGTCGAGATGATCTTCAGCAAATACGCAGAGACTTGCTCCCTTACGGGTGTGCAGTCCTTTCTGAAGCAGGCAGGTATCCGCAATCGCCGGAGCCGCTTGTTTGCCGACTATTCCATCAAAGGCATCCTGACGAACCCGGTGTACTGTTGTGCAGATAAAGCCGCCTACGACTTCTTCGCGAGTAAAGGATGCGCCATGCCGGATGATGCCGAGAAGTTGTTTGACGGCGCGCACGGAATCATGGCCTTTAATCGTCACGACATAGCAAATGGCAATGGTGCGCTGCGCCCAATTTCCGAATGGGTAATTGCCGTAGGCGATCATGACGGCATTATTTCCGGTGCGCAATTTGTTGCCGTTCAAAACAAGGTCGAAGAACGACGACTGCGTTATGAGCAAGCGTTTGCGTACCCGGAGAACGATTATGCCCTCCTCTCCGGAAAGATCTACTGCAAGAAATGCGGGAGCCACATGTATACCCAGCGCGGGCGCAAGAGTTCACCAGGTGGGTATTTCGCCTATATCTGTGACGGGCGCAAAACGTTCGGGGCGGATGTGTGTGATTGCAAATATCTCAACGGACGAGCTGCCGATGAAATCGTGTGGAATAGAATTCTTGAGGTCGATGTTAACGGCTCATATATACATGATCTTCTTGCAGACATGAGCAATACCGCCAAGGCAAAGCGTAAGGCTCAATCTGCTATAGAGATGCTTCAGGAGCAGCTAACACAAAAACAGAGCGCGATACGCACCCTGGTTATGCGAATGGCTCAGGCAGATTTCGACGAGACGGTGCAGAAGTACATTAACGAACAGATCCAGGCATTGGATAAGGAGGCATCCGAACTCAAACAAGCCATCGCACATGAGTCACAGATAGACCAACGCACACAGGCAGATGCGGATATGGTCAGCCACCTTGCCGACGTCATGCGAACCGCTAAGAATGCTGAAACCCTTGCGGCCAAGCGATCGATTATTAATCAGGTCATTGACCGGGTAGAATGGGACGGTGAGCAAGTCGATATTTTTCTGTTGGGGCAGCGCGGTTTATAACATTGCTGCGGCCGCTCTGTCCCCGCAGAAATCCGAGAATTCAGGCAAAAGAGAGTGTGCGAACCCAGCTATAAATAGCTTCAGCAATCGCTCTTTCGTCAAAACGAACACAGGTGGCGTCCATTTCTACAAACGGTGCATCTGCACGAAAAGCGGAATCCGGCTGTTTTTTTGCATATTCCAACACCAATCTTGCCGCACAGGTCTTGCCGATGCCGGGAGGGCCATACAAAATCACATGCTGCGGATTTGGGCCGCAAAGTATGGCGCAGAGCGCCCGGATCCCCTCTTCCTGCCCAATAATATCAGAAAAAGATCTGGGTCTGACCTGTTCACCCAGCGGCTGATTCAAGTGAATCTGCCGCAGCTGTCGGATTTTCTCCATTTCACGAGAACTCTCGTTTCTACCGCTCGGCGAACCCTGTTTTTCCTTTCTCATGGCACGAAGAAAGTACGCGCCGACAACAACGCTGACAAGAAGCTGTATGACAATAATCGCCAAGTACATCTGCTTTCCCTCCGATCCTGTAATGTTATTTTGCATCTCCTGAGCACAGGATATACCGGAAAGAAAAAGAGCACGGTGCTTCCTTTAGAAGCATCCGCACTCTTTCAACAAATCTCTTAGGCTAATTCTCCGCCGGTGCACTTTTTGCGCATCTTCGGTGCCGAGCTTGCCGCGATGCGTGCCTGACGCGGAACATCCGTCAGCGTGATGCGAGGAGGTTCCAGCTTCTTCGCCGCTTCGAGCGTCACCGTGCAGGTCCCCACATCGTCGCGGGAAGGCAGCTCATACATGATCTCCTGAAGGATATCCTCGATCACGGATCGCAGTCCACGCGCACCGCTCTTGCGTTCGATTGCCGTCTTGGCGATGTAGCGCAGAGCATCCTCATCAAACTCAAGTTTCACGCCGTCCAGCTCGAACAGACGAGCATACTGCTTGCACAGCGCATTGCGCGGCTGCGTCAGGATGGACATCAAGGCCTCCTCGTCCAACTGCTGAAGCGTTACCACAACAGGCAGACGGCCGACAAACTCAGGAATCAGGCCGAATTTGAGCAAATCCTCTGGCTGAATCTTTTCAAAGATTTCCGTCAGATTACGTTCTTCATTGCTCTTAATCTCCGCGCCAAAGCCCAGCATCTTCTTGCCCGTGCGGTTCTCGATGATTTTTTCGATGCCGTCGAACGCACCGCCGCAGATGAAGAGGATATTCGTCGTGTCGATCTGAATAAACTCCTGATGGGGGTGCTTGCGTCCACCCTGCGGCGGGACAGAGGCCACCGTCCCCTCCAGAATCTTCAGCAATGCCTGCTGAACACCTTCGCCGGATACATCGCGCGTGATGGAAGGATTCTCCGACTTGCGGGAAATCTTATCGATCTCATCAATATAGATGATGCCTTTTTCTGCACGCTCAACGTCATAATCCGCATTCTGGATCAGCTTAAGCAGTATGTTTTCAACATCCTCGCCGACATAACCGGCCTCGGTCAGTGCCGTGGCATCGCCGATAGCAAAAGGAACGTTGAGAATCTTGGCAAGCGTCTGCGCCAGGAAAGTCTTGCCGCAGCCGGTCGGGCCAAGCATCAAGATGTTCGACTTTTGCAGTTCGACATCCGGGCTTTCGGTGCCAATGCGCTTATAATGGTTATACACAGCGACAGACAGCGCGCGCTTCGCATTTTCCTGACCGATGATGTACTCATCGAGCTTGGCCTTGATCTCCGTCGGACGCAGCAACGTTTCGGACTGCGCAGACTGATCGACCTCGGCCATATCCTCGTCCAGAATATCATTGCAAAGCTCGACGCACTCATTGCAGATGAAAACGCCGGGTCCGGCGACCAGGCGGCGCACCTGCTCCGAGGTCTTACCGCAGAAGGAGCACTTCGGCTCCTTGATCTTACCGTCGTATTTGGTCATTCTTTTACCTCAAATTCGTTTATCTGCGGGGAGGCACAATCTCGTCCACGATACCGTAGGCAAGAGCTTCTTCCGCATCCAGGAAATGATCGCGATCCGTGTCCTGTTCCACCTTTTCCAGCGGCTGACCCGTGCGCTGCGCAAGGATCTGATTCATCTTTTTCTTAATTTTAAGAATGTTTTCCGCATGGATGACGATATCGCTCGCCTGTCCCTGCGCACCGCCCAAAGGCTGATGGATCATGATCTCTGCATTGGGCAGCGTGCGGCGCATACCCTTCGCACCCGCCGCCAGCAGGAACGCGCCCATTGAGGCCGCCATGCCGATGCACAGTGTCGAAACAGGGCAGCGCAGATACTGCATGGTATCGTAAATTGCCATACCCGCCGTAACCGATCCTCCGGGGCTATTGATATAGAGGTTGATTTCCTTGTCAGGGTCCTCCATCTCCAGGAACAGCATCTGAGCCACTACGAGATTGGCCGTATAATCATCAATTTCCCCGGAAAGAAAGATAATTCTATCCTTCAACAGACGGGAATAGATGTCGTAAGAACGTTCGCCGCGGTTCGTCTGCTCCACGACAACAGGAATTAAACTCATGGATTTCCCTCCTTTGCAGGTCCCAAACGAGACCTATGCTATTTTAGACGCAATGCCCCGAACATGTCAAGTGCTCGGGGCATACCTCTTTTTAACGCTTTTGTGAAATTAAGCCTTGGCCTCTTCCTCTTCCACAGAGTTGTTCACGATCAGGTCAATCGCCTTCTGGGTCTTGACCAGCTCCTTGAAGTACTCCATGTCGGAATCGGAAAGGGTCTTCTTGATATCCTCGGCAGACTTCTCAGCGGACTCGGCGTACTTGGCGATTTCCGCATCGACTTCTTCTTCCGTAGCATCCAGGTTTTCCGCGGTACGGATGGCGTCGAGCACAACCTCCGCCAAAACCTGCTTCTTCGCGTTCTCGGCATAGCCTGCGCGCAGCTGCTCCATGGTCTGGCCGGTGTACTTCAGGAAGTCATCCAGCTTCAGGCCCTGGTAGCTCATGCGCATCGCCATCTCGTTGATGTGCTGATCGATCTGACGCTCGATCATGGGCTGGGGAATTTCGACGGTTGCGTTGGCGCAGACCTTTTCGATGAGCTTATCGGTGCGCTCGTTCTCCGCAGCATTCTTGGCCTGCTCGTTCAAGCGCTTCTCAACGTCCGCACGGTAATCGGCCAGCGTATCAAACTCGGAGACATCCTTTGCGAAGTCGTCGTTGATTTCCGGCTTCTCCTTGACGGACAGGGAGTTAAGCTTGACGTGGAACACAGCCGCCTTGCCGGCCAGCTCAGTAGCACGGTAATCCTCGGGGAAAGTAACGTTGATATCGCGCTCGTCGCCAATGTTCATACCAACGATCTGCTCTTCAAAGCCGGGGATGAACATGCCGCTGCCCAACTCAAGGGGAGTGTTTTCGGCGGTGCCGCCCTCAAAGGCAACACCATCCACAGAGCCGGCGTAATTGATGTTTGCGGTATCACCCATCTGCGCAGCGCGGTTAGTAACCTCTGCCATGCGGGAAACGCGCTCGGCAGCACGATCGATCTCCGCGTTAATCTGATCCTCGGTCACTTCCCACTTGGCGGCGGGAGCAGACACGCCCTTATATTGGCCAAGGGTTACTTCGGGACGAACGTAAACAGTCGCGGTGTAGACGCAATCCTCGCCCGCGCCGATCGATTCGATATCGATCTCCGGCTGAGCGACGGGCTTTGTGCCGGTCTCCTCAACCGCCTTGTCATAGGATTCGGGCAGAACCGTATTGAAAGCTTCTTCCACCAGGACGCCCGCGCCGTAGTAGTTCTCGATGACCTTACGAGGAGCCTTACCCTTGCGGAAACCGGGGACGGACAGACGGCCCTTGAGCTTGCCGTAAGCGGTGTTCATCGCCTTGTCGAATTCCTCGGCAGAGACGGTCACGGTCAGCTTGACCTGGTTGGACGAGAGTTTTTCCATCGTTGCGCTCATTTTTGTTTTACCCTCCAAAGATTTTGCGGAGAATGATTCTCGCACAAAACGAATATCAAACATTATCTATGAAATAATATCATATCTTTCTGCAAAAAGCAAGAACCAGACGCACTGAATGCGTCGAAAAACCGCACATTTTACCTATTGTTCGCAATAGAAGGAAAGCTTTTCGCTTCCTCAGCATAGGATAAAAGAGTATTTTCAAATTCAGGAGGAATGTTCATGTCCGCTTGCTTCCCTGCCCGTTCAGGCTTCTACCGTTCCTATCACGAAATCATCTGTCGGAGCCAACAGATTTCTGCACGCAGTCTTTCCGGCCCCTTAATTAACCTCTATCCGCTCAAAAACCAATGCCGTATTTCCTTAATCGGGTCCGCGTCTCCCGCTGTGCAGAATGCAACCCGCTGGCAGTATGAAGTTGTTATGCCCTTGATGCTGATCGGGCAGGATCGCGCAGAACGCACGGAAATGCATCTTCCGGCAGAATTGGTTACGCCGCTTTCCGAAGAAACCATGCGCTTCGGCTGTCAGCTCAGCTGTGAGTGCGATCTATTTCCCCGCTGCGCGGTCGAAACGGCTCCGGGCGTCTATCGTATCGCCTTCGACGCTCGCATCGCTTTATATTCTACCCTGCTTTGCGTGAGCTAAAACAGAAAAAGGAGTCTGTTTTTCAGACTCCTTTTGGGTTTATTCACTCAATCCCGCAATGCCGAGGAATTTCGCATATGCTTCATCCCAACGCGCACGATCTCCCGGTTCCACATGACCCGTCTCAAAAGAATCCGCTACGATGTGCCTCAGTTCCCTCATATCCTTAACCAAGCCGAGCGCCTTGGCCTGCATCATCAGATTGCCGATGGCCGTCGCTTCGGAAGGCCCGGTAATCACCGGGATGCCGAGTGCATCGGACGTAAACTGATTCAGCATCGCATTGTTGCTGCCACCGCCGACGATATGCAGCGCACGGATCTCTTTACCGCGAACTTTTTCCAGTTTTTTGACCGTCCAACGGTATTTGAGCGCCAACGATTCATAAACCGCCCGCGCCATCTGTCCAATGGTTTCAGGAACCGGCTGACCCGTACGGCAGCAATAATCGGCAATCTTACCGGGCATATCGCCAGGCGTCATGAAACCATCGTCGTCGGGATCGAACAGCGACCGGAAAGCCAGCTCTTTCTCCGCCTCTTTAACAATTTCCGCAAACGAAAGCTTTTTGCCGCGGCGTTCCCATTCGCGCTGGCATTCCTGAATAATCCACAGTCCCATCACGTTCTTCAGAACGCGAATGGTTCCGTCTACGCCACCCTCGTTGGTCAAGTTCGCCGCCTGTGCCTCGTCGGAGATGACGGGTTTGAGGGTTTCGATGCCGACCAGCGACCAGGTTCCGCTGGAGATATAGGCAAAATCATCGTCCTGCGCAGGAACCGCCGCCACAGCAGACGCGGTATCATGCCCGGCAACCGCAACGACGGGAACTTCGCCCACGCCCGTCTCACGTGCAATCTGCGGCAGCAACGTCCCCCGAATGGTCCCCGGTTCGGTGATGGGCAGCAGCATATCCGTCGGGATATCCAGTTTTTTCAACAGTTCCGCATCCCACGAGCGCGTATACGGTGAAAGCATCTGGGAAGTGGAAGCAATTGTGTATTCACAGCCCATTTTCCCTGTCAGGAAATAACTGAACAGATCCGGCATAAACAGCATATCCTGCGCAATTTTAAGGCATTCATCATCGCTGTTTACCTGCGCGGTCAGCTGATAGAGCGTGTTGAAGGAAAGGAAGGCAAGCCCCGTGCGATCGTAAATCTCCTGCTTACCGACCTTCCGGAAGGTTCTATCCATCATACCGTCCGTGCGTGTATCCCGATAATGAATCGGATTGCCCAGCAGCCGTCCATTTCGATCCAACAAACCGTAATCCACGCCCCAGGTATCAATACCGATAGACGCAATTCGGATATTCTCCAAAGCTGCTTTGTTCAAGGAATTCTTGATCTCAAGAAACAACCGCGGCAAATCCCAGTAAAAGCAGCCGTTCAGCTCCACCGGTTCATTGGCAAAACGGTGCAGCTGCCAGATGCTGAGCTTTCCGTCTTTCAGAATTCCAAGCATCGCACGGCCGGAAGACGCTCCGAAGTCCATCGCAAGAAAGGCGGTCTCCATATCTCTTTTCCCTCCCTGAAACAATCTTTTTCTGCATTATACCATGTATCAGGGCCGCCGCTCAATCCTGTTTGTGAAATAATCCTCTACCCCGCAGGCAATCGCCTGGGCGAGCCGCTGTTGATAACTTTCTTCCGCCAGCAGTCTCTCCTCTTCTCGATTGGATAAAAAACCGCACTCCACCAATGCTGAAGCAGGACAGGCGTTCAAGATATAATAATCTCCCGCACTTGGCTGCCGCGCATAATCCGGGTCCAACGCAAAAAGGCGCTGTTCAAGCGCCTGCGCCAACGCTTCTCCTTCCTCTTGTTCCCGATCGAAAAAAACTTGAGCACCGCGCTGGCTTTCCTGACTGAATTTGTTCATGTGAATGCTGACCATGCACTCGATTCCGTTGTCGGAAAAGATTTTAAGTCGATTGTCCAGCTCTTTTCGCTTTTTATATCCTGTCGTTCGCACCGGATCAATCAGCGCCTCATCCGTTGTTCTGGAATAAACAACGACGGCTCCCTTTTCTTCCAGCGCCTTCCCGACGCTCATTGCAATCTGCAAATTGAACGTCTTTTCCGGAATCCCGCTGAAACCTACACAGCCGCCGTCATAGCCCCCATGCCCTGCGTCCACGCCGATCACCCTGCCATAAAGCGGCAAGGCGCTGAATTGCGGACTTAGCGCCTGGGCAATATTTTCCTTTTGTATAAGCGTAAATCCCACAAGGCCGACCAATAAGATCAACACCGCAAGGCTTTGCTTTTTCATGAGTGCTCCTCCATCCGGACATTTCGCTGCCGATCTATGTTTACTTATGCGCCGGATGGAGGAAATAGAACCTAAAGAGAACAGAAAGGAAAAAAATTTGATATTTGTCTATCAGGCGGCAGGCTCCACAATCGTACTCACACCGTCCGTCATCGTGCGGATATTGATGTCCGTCTGTCCCGCGCCAGTACCCATCGCCGTCTCAATTTCTTTCCGAATCAGTTTGATGCGGTCGCGATCGGCCAAGCTCATGTTCTGATATTTCTTGGAACTATACTCAATCGAGTTCATCATCTCAAAGGCGTATTTTCCTTCCGAAGAGTATTTCAGCTCCCAAATGGGCGTATAGGTCACCTCTTCGACATTTTTCTCGTCTTTGTCAAAATCCTTGGTAAGTTTAAAATTCAAAATCACCGCCGCATCACGGCCATTATTTCGGTAAGCATCGAGAAAACTTCCCAGGCTATAAGCCACGAGCGTGCGGTTGCCATCCTTTCCCTGCACATAGGTCAGGCTCTGCTGACGGTGCGCACAAGTCCCCAGCACGACATCCACATCGTTATCGGCAAAGGTCTGTGCCCAAGCTTTCTGTGAATCAGTCAATTCCGCAGAATCACCGCTCCATTGTACGCAGACAATGATAAAGTCGATGCCTGTTTCATTGGCACGAATTTGTTTAAGGTCGTTATCAAACGTAGCTTCCGTCAAATATTTGACTGTATCGGTCGCACCATCGGGAAGCTTATCGGTTTTTTCGGTATAGCTCAGCACTGCGATACGCAGGTCGTCTTTTTCAATAATCAGCGGCTTTACATAATCCGATCCGCTGGCATATGCGCCGGTGGAGAGCAGTTCTGCCTCCTTCACCGCCTGCACCGTGGCTTGCGCTCCCGCAATATCGCTGTCAAGGATCTGAGCGCTGGCCAGGCTGACCAGGTCAAAGCCGTTGTTCTTCATCGCCGTCAGCAATTGCGCGGGCGCACGGGTCTCGTCAAATTTATCGGAAGCAATTGTGGTCTCCAGCGTTCCCAGCGTCACGTCCTGCCAGGACAGATAGGGCTGCACACGGGCAAAGAACGACCCGAAATCATAGGAATTCCCTGTTTTAGCGGCCTGAAGCTCGTGGGCATGCATCATGATGCTGCCTACCGCGCCGAAGGTGATGCTCTGAACGCCCGATCCGCGTGCCGGGGTGGGTTCTGCGCTCGGCTCAACGCTCTCAGAAGGCGCGGGCGTTTCCGCGGGCGAAGGAGATTCCGACGGTACAGGAGTTTCCGCCGCCTGCGAAGGCGCCGGCGACGCAGAGGACTTATTCAGCTGAGTTCCGCTGTTCCAGCTGGGAACCGCTTTGACCAGCAGTGTCACGCTGCAAACCACCAGAACCAGACAAAACGCCGTCAGCAGTATATTTTTCCAATTGGGCTTTTTCTTATGCGGTTTATTTCGCGTATAAAGCACAGGCACACACGCCCTTTCCGTTTCTTTTTTCCCATTATATCACAGAAGCCCGCAAGGTTCAATTCCCCGCTCTTCACTCTCAGAAAACGCGCTGAAAGGGTATAATGTTGCTGTTTTCATCAAAAAAGCATCCTTCCCCGCAGGAGGAAGGATGCTTCTGATTTTTATTTTCCGCTCGCAGCGATCGCATTACGGGTAATTCGCTCATAATTGGTTTCATATTCGTCTGCCGTCATGTTGCTGGTCATATAGGACACAAAGAGCTGGCTTTTCTGCTCGTCGGAATCGCCCAGCGCATAATCGGGTGCAATGCGATACCTACCGGCCATCCGGAAGAACGCATTGAATTCGTTCACCATCTCATCGTCGCATTGTACATCGCGCACCGCAGACACGGAGAGCGTGTCCTGCGCCCACCGTCCGCAAAGCTCAGAATCGCTCAGCCCTCTGAGCAGCGCCACTGCCGCATCAGGATAAGGCGTATCTGCCCAAACAGCAAATCCGTCATGAAAGCACGCATCGGTAAAGAGGGATTCCGTGCAATCCTTCGGTGCAGGTATAAGAAAGCAATCCATGTTGAACGGCAAATAGTCCGGCTGATTGCGAAGCTGGTAGATCTCGTTGGTGTTACACAACAGCATAGCAGCTTTTCCGCTCAGAAAAGCATCTGCTGCGGCGTATTGATCCACCGAAAGAGGATTGGCTCCAAAAAACCCTCTCTCCGCCCAATTTTTCACCTTCTGAGCGCCTGTCGCCAGCTCACCCTGCCAATTGGTCTTGCGGCCGTTCAATCGCTCGGGATCATCCAGCACGCCATCCTGCTCCGCAATGTAATTGGTCAGGATACCGCGCAGCGAATCGAGCTGAAAACCGTCGGGTTTGCCCGCAGCAGAAAGAGGAATCAGCCCTTCGTTGAGCATCAGTTGCATGAGCGCGCTGAATTCATCTGTTGAAGACGGCTTTTTCCAACCGTTTCTGTTGAACAGATCCTGATTGTAAATCACCACAACACCGCTGCCACGGAACGGAATACCATAAATATCGTCCTCGACCGTGTATTCCTTAAGCGCGCCGGGCTGAAAACCTTCCTTCCATTCGTCATCCATATAAGGCGTCAAATTGAGCAGTTTGTTTTCTTTCTCCATGCTGTGAACACGCGATGCAAATTGGACAAACACATCGTACATCTCTTCAGCAGCCAAAGCTGTCTCCAGCGTCTGGCTGAGTGAACTCCAATCCGTTGTGCTGATCTGAACGCTCAATCCGGTATTTTTTTCTTCGATAGCTTCGACGAGCTTTTCCATCGCATCCTCATGCTCCGGCCAGATATGGAGCATCTGAATGGTTATACCGTCTTCCTGTGTCTCAAAAGCGTTCTGTGTGGTCTGTACAGTCGCATCCGGAGTACATCCGGAAATCATCATGGTTATGCAACTGAGCGCGAGCAGCGCACAAATGATTCTTTTTCTCATGTTATTCAGCCTCTCGCAAAAACAATGATTTAGTTTTTATTCTAAACCTATTTTCATGCTCCGTCTACCGCACTATGTTAAATCATAACCGGCAGATGAGTCTTTTTTGTAAAATCTGCTTCCTGCCCCTCTTGTCATCATCTTTATGCAGTGATATGATTATTTTATAATAAAAAAAAGGGTGGCTAACTTCCATGTCAAAACAACATCGCTTCTCCTCCTATATCGCCTCTCACCGCCAGCTCTGGATCATCGGCGCAGTTTTCGCTTTGATCTATATGGGAAACGGTTCTTTCCTCCCCTATCTGTCCTTATATTATATGGAAGCCGGGCTTTCCACCACGCAGATTGGCGTCATCACTGCCATCGGTCCATTCGCCTCGCTGCTGCTCCAAACCGCGTGGGGACGGCTTGCCGACCGTACCAACCGCAAATTCATACTGATGCTGGCGCTGGCTACGTCCGGCCTATCCGCGCTGCTGTATCTTCTTGGCACATCCTATCCTTACATATTGGGTGTTGCGACACTGTTCGTGCTGGTCAATATGTCGGTACTTCCGATGTCTGACGCAATGGCATTGGAATTCTGTACCAACAATCGTTTTCATTTCGCACCTGTACGCATGTGCGGCACGATTGGCTACGCCATCATGCCGGTGCTGTTGGGAGGATTATTCTCCGTGCATCTGCATTACATCTTCCCAACTTTTTGCGCACTGTGCTTGATTGCCGCAGCAGGAACCTGCTTTTTCCCGAAATCCATTGCTAAAGCGCCGGTACGTGCGGGCAAGTCCTCAGGAGTGCGGATATTGCCACTGCTGCGCGACCCTTTCGTAATCTTTTTGCTCACCGCCAACTTCGTCATTTCTATCGGCATATGCGCCTATACCTATCTGCCGCTTTACGCTTCGAACATGGGATATGACAACAATCTTTGCGGACTGCTCAACGCAGTGGCGGCAATGAGTGAAATCCCATCGCTGCTGCTGATTGACCGGGTGCTCAAAAAGATCAAGGGGCAGACCGTCATCATCGCCTCCTCCTTCTTCTGCGGGTTGAGGCTGCTGATAACCTATCTTGCGGGCTTCTGCGGAAGCAATGCCATTTGGGTGATGATGCTAGGGCAGCTGCTGCAATCAGTGAGCTACATCACCAATTACTATTGCTCGGCGCAGCTGATCCATGAGCGCTTCCCCGCTGAACTCAAATCCACCGCGCAGACGCTGCTGGCGATGATTACGGCGGGTTTTTCCCGTATCGTCGGCGCAGTATTGGGCGGAATACTTTCCGAACCGGAAGTGCTGGGACTGCAAAACACCTTCTTGTTTTTCGCCTGTTTCCTCTTCATCGGTTCCTTTGCTGTGTTGGCGTGCTATCGCTTTGCCGTTCGTCGCGGCGCAGCGCATTGAGAATTTTGACCGTTCCCTGTTTTTGCCGGGAACGGTCTTTTTTTGTGCACAAAAATATTACTATTTTGTTACGCTCCGATTGACAAAGTTAACTTTTTCGGATAGACTGTTGCTATGTCCGTATGCTGAACAATTTGGTGGAAGAAAGGCGCAAAAATCAGATATTTGCAGTGTTGCTAGGTGGCGGATCGGGTTCACCGTGCGGGCAAGCAATATGGGAGGAGTTATGCAAACAAAAAAGCAAAAACAGATGAGCCGTTCCGGCCTGCTCTTCATGTTCCTCAAGGGCAGCAAGCGTTATTACGTGCTGGCGATGGCGGCCTCGCTGATGGTCTCCCTCACGGAGATGATCACACCGCAGTTCATTCGGCTCACCGTGGACAGCGTCATCGGCTCCGAACCGCTCAGCGTTCCCGCTCCGATTGCAGCGGCGGTGGAAGCGGTCGGCGGCGTTGCGGCGCTGAAATCGAATCTGTTCCTGATCGCGGTGGGCGTAGTGCTGGTTGCACTCTTCACGGGTGTGTTCCGCTATATCAACATGGTTTCCATTACAAAGGCGGCGGAAACCTTCACCTGCCGCATCCGAAACCTGCTCTTTGCGCACATCCAGCGCCTGCCCTTTGCCTGGCACATGAAAAACCAGACCGGCGATATCATCCAGCGCTGCACATCGGATGTAGACACCGTGCGCGGCTTCGTTACCGATCAGTTCATGAACGTGGTGCGCATCTGCATCCTGCTGGCGCTCTCGCTTTCTTTCATGATTTCGATGAACGTAAAGCTCTCCATCGTCGCGATGGTGACAATCCCGATCATCATCTGCTACTCCCTGTTTTTCCATCGCCGTATCCGCGATCGTTTCACGGAGTGCGATGAAAGCGAGGGCGTGCTTTCGACCATCGCGCAAGAAAACCTGACCGGTGTGCGCGTTGTGCGTGCATTTGGGCGCGAGAAATACGAGAAAGACCGCTTTGAAAAGCAGAACAATATCTACACCAATCTCTGGATGAAGCTCTGCGCACTGCTTTCCTGGTTCTGGGGCATCGGTGATCTTGTGTCCCTTTTGCAAGTCATGCTCATTATTACGCTGGGTTGCGTGCTCTGCGTTCGCGGAGAAATGACCGCAGGTGAATTCATTGCTTTCATTTCCTACAATGCACTGTTAACCTGGCCAGTTCGCCAGCTGGGCCGCGTAATCGCGGATATGTCCAAAGCGGGCGTTTCCATCGACCGAATCAACTACATCATGTCCTCCGAAGAAGAGCATGACCGCCCGAATGCCATCGAGCCGAATCTAATGCAGGATATCGTGTTCGATCATGTGTCCTTTGCTTACGATGATGGCGTGCCGGTACTCAAGGACGTCTCCTTCACCATTCCGGCAGGCTCGACCTTTGCTATTCTCGGCTCGACTTCTTCGGGCAAATCGACGCTCATGTATCTGCTCAACCGCCTTTATGACGTTGAGGAAGACAACGGGCGCATCACCATCGGCGGCGTGGATATCCGCGACATCAAAGCGGATTATCTGCGCAAAAACATCGGCCTGTGCTTGCAGGAGCCGTTCCTGTTCAGCCGTACCATCGGTGAAAACATCGGCATCACGCAGCACGATATGCCGATGGAGGAAATCCGCCGGGCAGCAAACATCGCCTGCGTGGACGAAGCCATTATCGAATTCACCAAGGGATATAACACCATTGTCGGCGAGCGCGGCGTAACGCTTTCGGGCGGACAGAAACAGCGCGCGGCCATTGCGCGAATGCTGACCCAGCGCGCACCCATCATGGTGTTTGACGATTCTCTTTCCGCCGTAGACGCCGAAACCGACCTAAAGATCCGCACCCAGCTCAAAAACAACCTGGGCAAATCCACTGTGGTGCTGATCTCTCACCGCGTCACAACTTTGATGAGTGCAGACTGCATCCTCGTGCTGGACAAGGGCGAAGTCAAGCAGATCGGCACGCACGAGGAACTGATGGCGCAGGACGGCATCTATCGCAGCATCTTCGAGATGCAGATGAGCACCAACGAGGTTTCCGCATGAAAAACAAAGAAAAACAGATCAGACTGCCGTGGTTTGGCCTGCCGAGACTCTTTCCCTTCCTAAAGTCCTATCGCGGGATCATCTTCTGCATGATTACGCTGGTGCTGCTCAACGGCATAATCGACATCTGTCTGCCGCTGTTCCAGCAATACGCCATCAATAACTTTATCGGTAAGGGCACACTTGTCGGGCTTGGCCGCTTTATCGCGCTATATGTGGGCGTGATTGTGATTCAGGTCATCTTCTCGATGATTGATGCGTATCAGGCAAGCCAGATCGAGATGTACGTCGGCCGCGACTTAAAGCGCGAGAGCTTCAACCACCTACAAACCCTGTCCTTCTCCTACTTCAACCAAAACAGCGTAGGGTATATTCATGCCCGCGTCATGTCCGATACCAACCGCATCGGCAGCATAGTGGCCTGGGGCTTGATGGACTCGGTCTGGAACCTTTCCTATCTCATCGGCGTCATGATCGTGATGTTCGTCATCAACTGGCGCCTGGCACTGTGGGTCGTGGCGCTGACCCCCATCATCACGCTAATTGCCGCCTTCTTCCAGAAGAAGCTGACGGTGCTCAATCGCCGCGTGCGCGAGATCAACTCTCAGATCACAGCAGATTTCAACGAGGGCATCACGGGCGCTAAAACCACCAAAACCCTCGTTATCGAAGACAAGATGGAGCACGACTTCGGCAAGACCACGCAGGACATGAAGCATACTTCCGTCCGCACGGCTCGCTACCGCGCTACCTTCATTTCCGTCGTGATGTTCACGGCCTCCTTCGCCATGGCGCTGGTGCTGTGGCGCGGCGGGACGCTAGCCATGACGAGCGAAACGCTGATGAAGATCGGCACGCTTTCGGTATTTATGAACTACGCACTGGGACTGATGGAGCCCATCCAGAATTTGGTGCGCCTGTTGAGCGAACTCATCAACGTGCAGGTCAACGTCGAGCGTTTCACCAACCTGCTGGCCACCCGGTCCGACGTGGAAGATACGCCGGAGGTCATCGCCAAATACGGCGACACCTTCAACCCTCGCAAGGAGAACTGGGAGCCGCTGCACGGCGATATCGAGTTTGACGACGTTTCCTTCAAATATCCGGATGGCGACGAGTACATCCTGGAGCACTTCAACCTCAAGGTGCCGCAGGGCACCAATGTCGCCATTGTGGGTGAAACGGGCGCCGGCAAGTCCACGCTGGTCAACCTCGTCTGCCGTTTCTTTGAGCCGACGAGCGGACGCATCCTGATCGACGGACGCGATGCACGCGAACGTTCCCAGCTCTGGCTGCATTCCAATATCGGCTACGTGCTGCAAACGCCGCATCTGTTCTCCGGCACAATTCTCGAAAACCTGCGCTATGGCAAGCCTGACGCAACGATGGAAGAAATTGAAGCAGCCTGCAAGGCAGTTTCAGCCGACACCATCATCAACCACATGGAGAAAGGCTATGATTCCGATGTCGGCGAGGGCGGCGACCTGCTCTCCACCGGCGGCAAGCAACTGATCTCCTTTGCGCGTGCCGTGCTGGCCAACCCGCGCATCTTCGTGCTGGATGAAGCCACCTCCTCCATCGATACGCTTACCGAGCATCTGATCCAGAATGCGATTGAGCATCTAATGAAGGGTCGCACCTCCTTCGTCATCGCGCACCGCCTTTCCACCATTCGCCAGGCCGATATCATCCTGGTTGTTGACGCGGGCAAGATCGTGGAACGTGGCACACATGACGAACTGATGGCCGCCAAAGGCGCTTACTACAACCTTTACATGCGTCAGTTCGAACAGGAATCGGTCGAGCAGGCGTTTGACTGATTTCAGGTTTCTTCGGCGCAAGATTCGAAAATCATCGGGATCTCAGGGAGGAACACACGTGGAAAGCGAAATCCTCCGTTATCTCCGCGAATGAGAAAGCTACGTCCGCAATCGCGCGATTGCGGATGTCGAACGCACCCGCAAGGGATTATTTGAGCTGCGATTCTTCAAAAACGGAAGGCCTGTGCAACAAAACCTGCGCGCTGTACTCAAGCAAACCGATCTGGATTTCAACTTTGGCGCCAATATCTTCATGCTGGAACAGTGTGAAGCGGAAGAAAAGAATCGCCTTTACGAAAAAGAGTTCCTCAAAAATTTCAATTCGGCGTCTATTCCGCTCTACTGGGAAGGCACAGAGCCGCAGGAAGGGCATCTGCGCTACGACCGTGGCACGCCCAACGATGTTTACCGCCGTCTACCTGCTGTGGAGGTTGCCGATTTTTGTGAAGCTCACGGACTGCGCATGAAGGGGCATCCCCTCTTCTGGCATGAATTCATTCCGTCCTGGCTCACGAAGTATACCTTCACGGAGCAGAAAAAACTGATTGCAAAGCGTTTCCGAGAAATCGCCGAGCGTTTTGCGAACCGCTGCGAACGCTTCGATGTGGTCAACGAGCCTTCGCGCATCTATGACGTCTATATGCGTGACCGGGCAAGGGGCGGCAGCTTCCTGCTGCCGGAGGATGATTACTGCCTCTGGCTGTTTGACCTGGCCCGTCAGCTCTTCCCGTCCAATACGCTGATTCTCAATGATACCGTCGGCGCTTCCTTCCATGAGTTCCGCGGCAAATACAGTGGATATTACCTTAACGTCAAGGATCTGCTTTCCTGCGGCGCGCGCATCGACGAGATCGGAATGCAGTGCCATTTGGGCGACCATGGCGGCGAAAACGTCTACAACGGCGAACGGCTTTACAACGTGCTGGATACCTACGCCGCGCTGGGTAAACCCATCAATATCTCTGAGATCAGCATTCCCTCCGAGTTCGACGGCGTTATCGATGAGGATTTGCAAGCCGAAGCGGCGGAACAGCTCTACAAGATCTGCTTCTCGCACCCGGCAGTAACCGGCCTTACCTGGTGGAATCTGCCGGACGACGGCGTAGCCGCGACCAAGCAGCGCATGGCGGGCGACGAAAACATGCCCTCCACCGGCCTGATTGGGTCGGATTATCACGAAAAGAAGGCCTATCAAGTGCTGCGCAAGCTCATCCGCGAACAGTGGCACACCGATGCACAGGTGGACGTGCCGCAAGGTATTGCTGCCTTCAGGGGCTTCTACGGCCATTATGACCTAGCGGTTTGTGATGGACAGCGTGAGATCCATAAGAAGATTCATCTCTCGCCGGAGCTTTCCCGCATACAACGAATTGATCTGGACGACTGAATTTCCGAATGATAAAAGGAATCCCGGAAGATACTCCATCTTTCCGAGATTCCTTTTATTCTTTTGTGGAAAACCAGTAAACCGTATCTTCTCCATGGGATTCCGGGCTGACTTCCCCGCCTGTTTTGCGGTAAAGGCCATTGGCAGCATCATTGCAGTGATAGGTTGTGAGAAAAATCTTTTCAATCCCATCCCTGCGGCAAGCAGCTTTCATCTCTTCCATCAGGCGCGTCCCAATCCCACGATGCCGCTGGTTCTGCACGACGCCCAACTCATGAACATAGAGCATTGCCCCTGTCCCATGCAAACGCCGCAGCCGATATCCATGGGCAAAGCCAAGGATATTTTGCCCTTCCATTGCTGCAAATAGCCAGCAATTGGGGTCGCTTAGGAATTCATTGAGCGGTTTTTCTTCCGCAATGTTCTCTCGAAAAACCGTGTTCAATTTCATCGCCATCGCAGCATCTTTATCGGTCAACCGCCGAAACTCGCAAGCCATTCTCAATACCCGAAGAGTGCCTTAGCCGCATCCATGTTGCCGCGAACACCCACCGAGAAGGGACAGCGTTTTTCACATGCACCGCAATGCAGGCAATCACCCGCATGTTTTTCCAACGCCTGATAGTGCGCGCGAACGGTATCCGGCACACTTTCCTGCTGCGTGGCAAGATCGTAAAACTTGTTGACTGCCGCGATGTCGATCCCGGCGGGACAGGGCAAACAGTGATTGCAATACATACACTTGCCGCGAATGGCCGATTTTGTGCCCGCGCCCAGGCAAGTATAGTCTTTCTCCTCCGCCGAGGCATTTTCAAAGGTCAGATCCCGCTGCATTTCCTCAACGGTTTTTGCCCCAAGCAGCACAGAAGACACCGCCGGACGATCCAGCGCATACTGGATGCACTGCGCGGGCGTGAGCGCCATGCCAAAGGAAGAGGTTTCGGCATTGAGCAGGCGGCCTGCTCCCAACGCTTTCATAACAGTAATGCCGACGCCTTTTTCCTCACATAGGCGATAGAGCGCCGCGCGCTCCGGATCGATGGAAAAGCGGGTTTCGGCATTATAGGTTTCATCCTTGAAATAATCGTCAATATCGGTCTGGGCGGGCAGCAGGTCAAAGGCCGGATTGATTGAGAACAGGATCACGTCGATCACGCCGGTTTCGATCATCTTCTTCGCCGTGACAGCGTTGTGGGACGAAACACCCAGGTGGCGGATCACACCGTCGTGCTTGAGCTTGAGACAGTAGTCGATATAGGGGCTGTGGAAGGATTTCCGGAAGTCTTCCTCCGTGTCGATAAAGTGCATCATGCCAAGATCGATATAATCCGTGTGGAAACGGGTAAGGAAATCCCGGATGAACGCATCGCAGAGCTTCACGTCGCGGGAGCGCAGATACTGCCCGTCCTGCATCACCGCACCGATATGGCCCTGAAGGATCATCTTTTCCCTTTGCCCGCGCAGCGCGTCGCCCAGATGAGAGCGCACTTCCGGCTGCGGCATAAATACATCCATGATGTTGACGCCGCCCTCCATTGCCGTGCGTAACACCGCCTCCGTGGTTGCATAATCCACATTTGTTACGTGTTCGCCTCCGAAGCCGATGCGGCTAACCTGAAGACCCGTTTTCCCCAACGCTCTATATTCCATTGTTCTTTCCCCCTCTCCGGTTTTATACCATATGGGTTTTCTTTCATTATAGAAAAGAAGAAAATAATTGTCAATGACTTTGGAAAAGTGTATGCTGTTTGTAGAAGAATATCCTTATTCACCCAAGGAAAATGATCTTTTTAGGATCAAACCCATCTGGTGATCCATCGGTGCGCAGGAGCACGTCCCATAATGGTTGCGCAACGCAAATTCTGCATTTACATGCACTGAGTTGTTTATTCCGTCCCCGCCTGCGGCCCGAATGCGGCCTGGTACGCTTATAACATATGCCGTGACGGTTCCCTGCAAAATCCTTATCATCGTCTGAACTTCAGCGATCCGTCGAAATTGGCTTCCAAGGATTTCATCCCGATGTTCACGGCAGAGCGCTTTGATCCCGAAGAATGGGTGAAGCTGTTCAAGGCATCCGGCGCAGGCTTTGCCGGTTCTGTCGACGAGCAGCACGAGGGCTTCGCGATGTAGAACAGCCGCGTCAACCCGCACACTGGTGCGGCCACGGGACCGAAGCGCGGCGTGGTCGGGGAGTTTGCCAAGGCGATTCGCGGACAGGGCACGAAGTTCATGACCGCCATGTACCATGGTATTTCTATCTGCACTAAAAGAGGGCAACCTTGCCAACACCTTTTACGGCGAGCCGCACAACACTGATTGGGATGAGCCGGAAAATGAAATCGACCCGAATCCCTGTGTTGCCAATCACAGAGTCTTTTCCCCATGCGTGGATCGACCGAGCAAGGCGTTTCCGGACAGCTGACCGGAAAAACTCAAGGAAGTCATGGATCAATGCTGCCCGGTCTGATGTGGGTCGATTTCGGTTTGAAATACATTCGCGAGGGCTACAAGCGCGCCTTTCCGGCCTATTATTACAGCAGAACCGCGACCTATGCGTCACCTACAAGTGGCACAATATGGTGGTGGGCCGCAACATCGAAGATCCAGCGAGGCGACCTGACGTATAACTTCTGGGTTACCGATATATCCAAGAACAGCGTGCTGATCCTGAACGTCAGCCCGAAGGCGGACGGAACGATTCTGGGGAAAGCGCAGCATATCCTCCTGGGGATGGGATGCTGGCTTTCGGTCAACGGTAAGGCGATTTGCGGTACAACTCCGTGGATCATCGCAGGCGATGACCCGACCAAGCTGGAACACGAGGGGGTTTCTCTGATAACGAGCGGCTGCAATACACGGCCAAGGACCTCCGCCATGTGCTCAACGGGGATACGCTCTATGCCATTATGCTGGGATTAGCCGGGACGCGAGACGCTGCCGACCGCTCTCATGCCGTGGATCTATCCGGATGAGATCGAGAAGGTTGAACTGCTCGGCGCGGACGTTCTCTTCCCCTTTAAGGAGGGTCTGCACGTAGCTCTGCCGGAAAAACGCTCTTGCGATTATGCCTATGCGCTAAAGATCACCCGCCGCAATATTCTTCATTAACTTCTAAGCAATAGAAAAAGCCCTGTGGAAATTTCTTCCCACAGAGCATTTTTTCTTTTTCCATCACAAAGCTGGTCAATCCGAGCTCGCCGCGCTCCACTTGCTACTCTTGCAGCACGCGATAACCTCTCTTTTCGAAGAAGGAATGCGCGATAACGGAAGTGAGTGTGGTAAACGACGCGCGATGTACACCTTCCGGTTGATCGCAGAGCGCGGTGGCAATGCCCTCGCCCTGATGATCCTTGTGGACATGCAGACGATCCAGATAACCGACTGTGTCCATGTCCGCAACCCCGACGATGCAGCTGTCCTCTACCGCTACGACGGTATCGTGCTCCCGAAAGGAACGATCCCACGCAGCAAGATCAACCTGCCCCGTTGCCCAAACATCCAGCTGCGCCATGGTGCAATCCCGCACGTTGACGCTGTGAACCGTATCATAGGACAGCTGTGCCAGAACCGGGCAATCGGCGGAGCGGTAAGCTCTCAACTCTATTCTTAATACTGCTTGCCGAAGTAGATCAGCTTGGTCGCCTTTTTGCCGCAGCAGACGCAGGTATCGCCAATGGGCGTCTGGTCAAAGGGCATATTGCGGGTCTTTGCATTGAAGCGCGCCTTGACTTCCAGTTCGCAGGCATCGTCGCCGCACCACATGGCGCGCGCAAAGCCGTCCTGAACCGCTTCGCCAAGCTCT
>ERZ827423.1214-NODE-1214-length-26460-cov-4.255141_pt1 | contig 26460 bp, 29 predicted proteins | sample MGYA00519775_ERZ827423 | MGnify/ENA primary metagenome ERZ827423 (study PRJEB31778, sample SAMEA3449296) | human gut metagenome | biome: human gut; feature: human-associated habitat; material: faeces | place: United Kingdom | collected 2010/2012 ...
TGACTTCTTTTTGAATTTGATGAAAAAGTCCTTGACTTTTCGTCTCTGGCAAAACTGCCAAAAGCATCTTGGTGAGTGCGGCTGTCCGCCTGTCCGTGTTTACACTTCCTGAAATCCAGCGGCTCACCAGCCAGGATGATTTGGAGCTGGAGAAACTGGGAGACCGGAAGCAGGCGATTTTCTGCATTATCCCGGACAGCAACGACAACTCCCTCAATTTCCTGGTTGGAATGCTCTACACGCAGGCGTTTCAAGAACTGTACTATCAGGCGGATAAGGTACAGAAGGGCGCCTTGAAAGTGCCGGTCCGTTTTCTCTTTGACGAGTTTGCGAATGTTTCACTCCCCGATGGCTACGAACGGCTGCAAAGCACCATGCGCTCCAGGAACATCATGTCCACCATCATCCTTCAGAATATCAGTCAGCTCAAGGCCCTGTTCAAGGACAGCTGGGAGGGGATCATCGGAAACGCGGACTGTTTTCTGTATTTAGGCGGAAATGAGAAAGAGAGCCACAAGTATGTATCCGACCTGCTGGGAAAGCAGTCTCTGACCTATCGGACCACCAGCATGGGCCGGGGACGGAACGGCAGTATGTCAACCAGCACCCAGCTTATGGGCCGGGAGCTGATGACTCCGGATGAGGTGCGGATGCTGGACAACGGTAAGGCCATCGTCCTGATCCGGGGTGAGCCCCCGGTCATAGACGATAAATACGATCTGATGAAGCACCCCAATATCAAGGAAACAGAGGATGGGGGTGCGCCGCCATACGTTCACCACCCCGGCCGCTCCTATGCGCTGGACGATCTGCCGGAATTCAAGAGCCTGGATGACTTTGAAATCTTTGAATAGAGAGGACGATGCTTTTATGAAACAGAACATCCATACACATGGAACCCTGATTGAACGCCGGACCAGGCAGGTCCGGCGGCTTTATTTCGCTGCGGCCCTGACAGTGGCGGCCTGTATGGTCCTGTCGGTGCCGGCCTTCGCCGCGGACGAAGACCCCCTCACCATCGTCAACAATCTCAGCGACTTTATCTTCAGCTGCATCAAGGCCATCGGCGTGATGGTCTTGGGCTGGGGCATCGTTCAGCTGGGGATGTCGGTACAGTCCCACGATGCCAGCCAGCGCACCCAGGGAATCCTCTGTGTGTTCGGCGGACTCATCATCGCCTTTGCCAAGGAGATTTTGGCCGCCATTGGCGTGGTGTAACGGAAAAACAGACGGTTGAGGGGAACTCTGTCGAAAGCTGCCTCGATTTGAGGCAGCTTTCCGGGCAGCCCCCTCGCTCATTTTGATTTGCATGAGATAAGGAGGTGTCCTTTTGAGTGACAACTGGATCGTCGGAAATCTGCAATCGGCATTCAATACCTGGAATGACAAGCTGTCGGAGATTTGGAGCCTCATCACCACCACTCCACAGGAATTCCGGGGCGGAGACATCTGGACGGTCATTGTCGGCATCAACGACGGATTGAAAGCCGTGGGCTATGGCCTGCTGGTTCTATTCTTCGCTATGAGCATGTTTCAGTCTGCCGCCGGTTTCCGGGACTTCCAGCGCCCGGAATTTGCCCTGCGGCATCTGATCCGCTTTGTGGCGGCAAAGGTGGCGGTGGGCTCCGCTATGGAGATTATGACGGTTATCTTCGCTATCTGTGGGGGGATCGTCCAATCTGTGATGAGCGGTATTGGCGGCATGGCCTCTGCCAGCGTAACGGTTCCCCAGGAGATGGTGGACACCATTGAAGCTGTGGGCTTTCTTCAGAGTATCCCCCTGTGGCTGGTCACATTTATCGGCAGTTTGTTCATTACCATCCTGTCGTTCATCCTCATTTTGACCGTGTACGGCCGTTTTTTCCGCCTGTACTTCTATACCGCCCTGGCCCCGCTGCCTCTGGCTTCTTTTGCGGGAGAGGGGACCAGCTTTGCCGGAAAAGCCTTTCTCAAGTCCTACATCGGTGTGTGCATGGAGGGCGTTGTCATTGTCCTGGCCTGCATGATCTTCTCCGCATTTGCATCCACCAGCGGCCCAGTGCTGGATACCTCCCTGTCCGCTGTCACCATGTCCTGGCAGTACGTGGGTGAAACCATTTTCAATATGCTGGTGCTGGTGGGCCTGGTCAAAGGCGCGGAGCGCATTGTGCGGGAGATGTTTGGGCTGTGATATGGAGCCCCGCCACATTGCCAGCGTCAGCTTCGGCAAGGACAGTCTGGCCATGCTCTACCTGCTGATCGCCCGAGGCTGGCCTGTGGATGAGGTAGTCTTTTTCAATAACGGTATGGAGTTCCAGGCCATCTATGACACGAGGGACCGGGTGCTGCCGGACCTGAACGCCCTGGGCATCCTGTACACAGAGCTTTATCCCCGCAGCCCGTTCCTCTACGATATGTTGAATCGTCCCGTCAAGTACAGGGGCAAGCCGGGCCAACACTATGGATATCAGTGGTGCGGCGGTCCCTGCCGCTGGGCCACGGCGGAAAAGGTCAAGGTGATCCGGGACTATTGTGCCGGAGCCGTGATCTACGTCGGCCTTGCCACTGACGAATCCCAGCGATTTGAAAGGTATGGCTACCCAAACCGAAGCCTGCCCCTGGCTGAATGGGGGATGACGGAGGCCGACTGCCTGACATACTGCCGCCAGCTGGGATTTCAATGGCTGGAGGACACAGAAAACGGTCCTGTTCCTCTCTATGAGATTTTGGATCGGGTAAGCTGCTGGTGCTGTAGCAATAAAAACCTGAAAGAATTGAAGCACATCTATCTGTACCTGCCGCAATACTGGGAGCGGCTGAAGGATCTGCAAGTCCACATGAGCCGCCCCATGAAGGGGTGGTATCAGGATGGCAGGCCAAAGGGTGTCTTTGAATTGGAGCGCCGGTTTGAGCAGGAACTTCAAGAGGCCGCCAAGTCTGGGAGGCCCCGGCGTGCGCCTGGGAAACGGCACAGCAGGGACCCGGAACGGTAAAGGAAAGCGGCGGGCCAAAGCCCGCCGCCTGTTCAGTCCCGCCAGATCGTGACCGGGACCCCATTTTCTACCTTGAAGCCGCTGATGGTGCGCCCCTCCGCCCGGGCGCGGATTGCTTCTGACCGTACATGGTTTTCAAACCGTTTTTCTTCCCGCCTGCGTTCCAGATAGGGACCAAGCCAGGAAAATACAATGACCAGAGCGAGAATTGCCAACACTCCATAGAAGATAAATGGGTGCGCGTTGGACCACTGGGGGTACAGCTTCCAGCCCAGCCCGCACCAGATCAGAAGCGGCAGGAGCCGGGACTTGACCAGCAGCTTGAATGCCAGCAGGAGCAGAGACAATACCAGAAGAAGCACGCCAATCTGAATCACAATTTTCATGTCGATAACCTCCTATATTTTGCTATTTTTATTATCCTATACCTCAAAAATCTTGTCAAAAAATTGGGTTTCGGCATGACAGGAAAAACACAGTAGGAGCGATTTGTATGAATATCTATGAGGAAAATGGCTATGCCAGCCGTGGGGAATACCTGGATGCCATGGCGGAGGACTATGGATTGGAGAAGTCCGACGTGCGCCTCCTGGCTGACCTTCTGGGCCCAAACGAGGATTTTGACGGCTTGATTTCCGGCCTGGAGGAAATGCAGGACATGAAGGCCCGGTATCAGGAAGAACACCCGCGGCACAAGAACCCAGGTAAAAAGCCAAAGTCCCGACACGGCTATGAACGGTAATATTTGAGTATCTGGAGGGAATCACACCATGGAGATCAAGATTCCAAAAGAAGTGCGGCTGCACAAGGAAACCGTTTTATTCGGCCTGACCCTGCGGCAGCTCCTATGTTCCGGCTTGGCCGTGGGTACGGCCGTGATGGTCTACTTGGCCCTGGGGCCGGTTCTGGGAAAGGAAACGGCCAGCTGGGTCTGTATTCTGGCCGCGGCGCCTTTTGCCGTGGCAGGATTTTTCCAATACAATGGCCTGACGTTTGGGCAGTTCCTGTGGGCTGTTCTCAAATCCCAGGTCCTGTGCGCCGGGCCCAGAGTGTTCCGGGCAGAGAACCTTTATTGTGCTGCCCTATCCCGAAAAGGGAAGCCTTATGGCACAGAAGACCGTTGATCTTATAATTTACAGTTATTGAGCGCCGAAACTTGCCTCGATTTGAGGCAAATTTCGGCTTTTTTCTCATTTTCACCGCATTTATCTACAACATCCATTGATTTTAACGGAAAGGGGGTGATATGCGGCGAATTTGAGCGCCGGGATTCATGGCCTCTTTCCGCACTTTTGCAAGGAGGCACCCATGAAAAAGTATTTCCGCTCCCTGTCCCTCACAGCTGTGCTGAGACGTTGCACGGGAAAGGGGGCGGTTTCCCATGCTTAAAACCCTTGCCGCCGCCAATCGAAGCGAACGCACCGCGTTCAAGATTCCCCGCAGCGTCCAGCAGACCATTCCCATCCAACGTGTCTATCGGGACGGTATCTGGCAGGTCAACGGCAAGTTCAGCCAGACCTGGCGCTTCGCGGATATCAACTACACCCTGGCGTCCTATGAGGACCAGAAGGAGATGTTTACCGCCTACTGCGCCGTCCTCAACAGCCTACCCACTGACGCCACCACAAAAATCACCATCAATAACCGGCGCCTCAACAGTGTCGATTTCCAGAAGACCGTCCTCATGCGGGAGCAGGGGGACGGTCTTGACTGTTATCGCCGAGAGTACAATGGCGTCCTTATGGACAAGGCCGCTGGCAGCAATAACCTGGTACAAGATAAGTACATCACCATCTGCGCTGCCCGGAAAAACGTGGAGGAAGCCAGGACCTTTTTCCATCGGGTGGATGCGGACCTGGCGAAAAATCTGGGCCAGCTGGACAGCGGGGCGCGGGTCCTGGACACCCATGAGCGCCTGCGCATCCTCCACAGCTTTTTCCGCCCGGGAGAGGAACAGTATTACAGCTTTGACCTGGGGAGCGCCATGCGCCTGGGACACGACTTCCGGGACTATATCTGCCCGGATGGAATGCGTTTTCGGGCAGACCACTTTGAGATGGGGGGCAGGTTCGGGCGAGTCCTGTTCCTGCGGGACTATCCCAGCTACATCAAGGACACCCTGATCTCCGAGCTGTCTGATTTCCCCCGAAACCTGATGCTCTCCATTGACATCCTGCCCATTCCTACCGCTGAGGCTGTCCGGGATATGCAACAGCGCATCATGGGTGTGGAGAGCGACATCACCCGCTGGCAGCAACGGCAGAACAACCGCAACAACTTCACCGCTGCGATCCCCTATGAGCTGGAACAGCTCCGGGCGGAGAACCGGGAGTTTTTGGATGATCTCAGCTCCCGTGACCAGCGCATGATCCACGGCAATATCACGCTGGTCCACGTTGCGGACACCCTGGACCAACTGAATGCGGACACCGAGGCCCTGCAATCCATTGGGCAGGAGCGGGCCTGCCAGTTCTCCATCCTGCGGTATCAGCAGGAGGACGGGCTCAATACGGCCCTGCCCTATGGCCTGCGGCGCATTACCACTACCCGCACCCTCACTACTGAGAGCGCCGCCGTCCTGATGCCGTTCCGGGTCCAGGAGATCCAGGATGCGGGGGGAATCTACTGCGGCGTCAACGCTGTATCGCGGAATCTCCTGATCTGCAACCGGAAGCAGCTTCTGAATCCCCACGGTTTTATTTTAGGCGTGTCTGGTTCCGGCAAGTCCTTCAGCATGAAGCAGGCCATTACCTTTATCGCCCTATCTACCAGCGATGACATTATTATCATTGATGCGGAACGGGAATATGGAGACCTGACCCGCGCCCTCCAGGGGACGGTTTTGGAGGTTTCCCCCAACAGCCCGCACCACATCAACCCCCTGGATATCGGCAGGGGATATGGCGCTTCCGGGGAGCGGCCCGTGGCCATGAAATCCGAGCTGATGATGAGCCTGTGCGAACAGCAGATGGGCGCAGGGCGGATCACTCCATTCCACCACTCCATCATTGACCGCTGTACAGGGAACATCTACGAGGAATTTATCAGAAGCGGAGGCAAGGCCCGGCAGCCCACTCTTCTGGACTGGCGCAACGAGGTCAAGCGGCAGACAGAGGAACAAGCACAGGAACTGGCCCTGGCCTCCGAACTGTTTGTAGAGGGCTCTCTCAATATGTTTGCCCACGAAACGAATGTTGATATTGACAATCGGATCATCTGCTTCGATCTCTACGAAATGGGAGAGCAGCTCAAGCCCACCGCCCTCAATGTGACAATGGAAACCATACAAAACCGGGTGGCCTCAAACCGTCTGGCTGGGAAGTACACTTGGGTCTTTATTGACGAGATTTACCTGTTTTTCAAGTATTTTTACTCCGCGCAATTTCTCTATAAGTGCTGGAAGCGGTTTCGCAAGTATGCCGCCGCTATGACCGGCGCCACCCAGAATGTGGAAGAATGCCTGCGCTCTGAAACCGCCCGCTTGATGTTTGCCAACAGTGAGTTTTTGATCCTCCTGAATCAGGCAGCCACGGATCGGGCCGAACTTGCCAAGCTCCTGAATATCTCCAGTACCCAGATGGGCCATGTCACCGGGGCGGAGGCCGGCCACGGCCTGCTGCGTGTGGGGCGCTCCATTGTACCCTTTGCCAACGAGTTTCCCCGCGGCGGTGAGCTGTACCGCCTGTGGAGCACGACACCGGGAGATCGGTGAGAAAGGTGTCGAAATCTGCCTCAATTTGAGGTAACTTCTGGAGGTGAGGCACCATGCCGGAATTTAAGGAAAGGTCGAAATCGGGTAGGCAGAAAGCCACGCGCCCAGGCACCGCGCTTCCCAAACAGGCAATGCGGCAGATAAAAGAAAAATATATCAAGGAGCTGAAGGAAAGTCCGGAAGAACCACAGAATCCAGGCAGCCGCGCCGCGGATCAGGTGGAACAGGCCGGGCAGTGGGCGGTGAAAGAACTGGCCGGAGCAGCAGCTCCGGCCAGACGTCTGTGGAAGCATAAGAATTTCCCCCAAAAGGACTCCGCCGCAGATCAGGGGGCTGGAGCGGAATGTCCCTCCGATGCTGCCCAGCCGGACGATCACCCCCAGGCCAACGCTCCCAAGGAGCGGAAAAAGACGGAACACCGGCCCCGAGAAGGCAGTCAGATGACCGGCCATTCAGATCTGAAAAAGCGGCCAACATCTAAGGGAGCTTCCAATAGACCTCCTGCTGTCAACTGTTCCAATGGGGCCGGACTACCACCGGCTTCCCCCTCTTTGGACAACTGGCGGCGCGGCTCTGCCGCGTTTCACCAGACTGACGGCAGCGGAGGCCAGGGGGCCGGGCAGCGCACCCTCAGCCGCGAAGCCCGCTTTACATCCCTGAACACCCCGGGCACTGGACGGCGTAGCGCACCCAAGGAACGGTCACGCCCCATGTTCAGATCCCGTGATAATCCACAGGCCGGGGCGGGCCTGGGCGGCGCTGTGCGCCGCCCTTTTCAGGCCGGAGGCCCCAGGCAGGCGGCCCAGCAGTACATGAAGCGGCAGGCGGTTTCCAACCTTGAAAAGACCCGCAAAGGGCTTGCCACCTTGGCAAAGAAACTTACCGCTGCTGTAGTCAAAGCGGCGTCCGCCTTGGTCAGCTCTCTGGTCAGTCTTGTTGGAGGCGGCGTCCTGCTGGTTGCCGTCGTCATCATCATTGTGATCGGCGCGGTGGCCAGCTCTCCGTTTGGCCTTTTTTTCGCCCAGGAGCGGAATGCCCCCGGAACGCTCTCTGTGGCCGAAGCGGTGAATGAGGTCCATATTGCGTACAACAAGCAGCTGGAACAGCTGCAATCCGGAAACTACGACAGCATTGTGATCCAGGGGCAGGCGGCAGACTGGCCGGAGGTGCTGGCCGTATTCGCCGTCCGCTTTGCCGGAGCGGATGACGGCGTGGATGTAGCTACTCTGGATGCCGACCGGGTGGAGAAGCTGACTGCCGTATTCTGGGATATGACGGAGATCTCGTCCTGGGTAGAGACGATAGAGCATCCGGGCAGTGGAGACAGCGGGGGATGGACCGAGTACATCCTCCATATTGTCATTACAGCCAAGACCGCCGATGATATGCGGACCGCCTATGCCTTTACAGATTATCAGAATTCCGCTCTGGACGAGCTGCTGGCGGACCGGGCGGCGCTCTCCAGTTTGGCCGGGAGTCTGTCGATCACCAACGCAGATGCCCGTGCGGTGCTGGACGCCTTGCCGGAGGATTTGTCTCCGGAGCGCCGGGCCGTCGTGGAAACTGCCCTGACTCTCTACGGGAAAGTGACCTACTTTTGGGGCGGGAAATCCTTGGTATTGGGCTGGGACAGCCGGTGGGGGCAGCTCACCAAAGTCACAGCGGCTGGAAGCCCAACCACCGGAACCTACCGGCCCTATGGCCTGGACTGTTCAGGAATGGTGGATTGGGTATTCTACAATGTGACAGGCGGCGAGTACGTCATCGGTCACGGCGGGGGAGCCCATGCCCAGCACACCTACTGCGACCCGATTTCATGGGACGAGGCACAGCCTGGCGATCTGGTGTTTTACCCCGACGATGAACACGTTGGAATCGTCTGCGGAAGAGACGCGGGCGGCGGCCTGCTGGTGATCCACTGCTCCAGCGGGGCGAACAACGTGGTCATTACAGGCACCTCTGGCTTTACCAGCGTGGCGCGTCCGTTCTTTTACAACGAGTAAAGTTTGTCGAAATCTGCCTCAATTTGAGGTAAGATCCTCCCCCTGCTGTTCTCAGGAACAGCAGGGGGGATTTTTTGCGTATTTACACCGGACATGATAGCATTTTTCTTGAGGTGATATAGATGCTCTTATGGGAGCCTTTGAATATTCTGAGCTACGGGGCCGGAATGCCCAGCACATCTCTGGTGGGGATGGCCTGCGAAAATGCCATGCGGGGCTATCCGGTTTGGCCTCATGTCCCGGTCTACGATGCAGTGATCTTTTGCGACCTGCACGCGGAACCAACCTGGGTCTATGAGCAGGCCGACTTTGCGCGTCGGTTGTGCGAGCGGGCAGGGATTCCTTTTTATACACTGGACATGGATCTGTATGGGGACTTTATCTCCAAGTTCGGAAAAAACCGAATTGCCAGCGTTCCATTTTGGACGATAGGAGAAAATGGGAAAAAGGGGCGTATGCCCCGCCAGTGCACCTATGAATACAAGGTCAAAATGATTGAGCGGTTTGTTCGGCGGAATCTCCTGGGCTACCGGCCATACGAGCGCACTATGAGCCTGGATATCCATGCGCATCAGATGCACATGGGAATCATGTTTGAAGAGCGCCGTCGGGCAAGACCCAGCAAGCTGAAGCTCTTTGTAAACCGCTATCCTCTAGTGGAAATGGGGTGGACGCGCCCCATGTGCTACGCTTACAACCGGGAGGTACTGGGGATTCAGACCAGGGCTTCCTGCTGCTTGTTTTGCCCTTTCCATACCAACTACTTCTATCAGCAAATCCGGGCCCATGAGCCATCTTGCTATGCCTGTGCCAGAAGGATCGACGAACTCGTGGAGAGCCGGCAGGCCAAGCCTCCGTTGAAAAGCAAGCTGTTCCTCTCCAAGTCCTTGAAGCGGCTCCGGGATCTGACTCCGGAGGATTGCCAGGATGCACAGACATTTCTTTATTATGATAGGACAGTTTGGAGCGGCTTCTGAATCGCACTGAAAACCTTGTCGAAACCTGCCTCAAATTGAGGCAAGATAAATATGGCCCTGGTTCTTGCTTTGCAGAAAATGATTGTGTGGTACGGAAAAAGACAAGCTCCGTACCAAGACGGAGCTTGTCTTTTCGTTGTTATCGTGCTGTTACATAGAAGGTCTTTGAACGGGAGTCAGAATCGCCATTCTTGTCTTCAGCAAAAACTTTTACAATAATTTGATATTCCTCACCGGGTACCCCTTGGAAATAGATCGTGTTTCCATATGAGGGAGAGTTCCGCTCAGACATATCGGGATCATCCGTATCAAAATTTTCTGCTAGTTCCCATACGTTATAAAGCCCACGCTCAAAAATATAAATATTCTCTGCTCCAATACGATTCATCATCCCAGTTCCGGTTACAGAAAACATAATGGCAATTTCACCATTTCCGGCTGGGGTTACATCCATGTAATAAGAATCGATTTGTTCACTTGCACGGGCGAATGCAGAAACAGAGTTTGCAGCAAAGAGAGCACATACAAGCAGTAGGGTGATACAGCATTTTACCTTTTTCATTGATTTGCTACTCCTTATAGATAGAATCAATGACTCTCTTCAACTCCGATTCAGGCATTGTAGTATTGATTGAACATTCCAAATCATCTACATACCAAGCAGCAATAATTGTGTCAGTATTTTGAATAATGTAGTGCTCAACGTTACCTGCAACATAGATTTCTGGCGAATTAGGGCCCTTTTCATAGGTACGACCTTGGGGAGAATTACCGACCTTTGTAACATACAAAGTACAAGAGTCTGTTTCACTTTCATAGAAAGCAAAAAACTCGATCCTATCAAAATTAGGATACTCCTGAACAGAAACATCGCCGACCAACGCAAAACCATCAGGTAACCAGTTTGGTACGACAGATTCAGAAAACCCATATTCTTGGAGGACTTGCCGTAATTCTATCCCTATTTGAGAATCAGAAAAACCTGTCTTATCAACAGTTGCCTCGCCAGAGCCTGATTCTCTTTTATATCCAGTGGTGATAAAAGTAAATTGATCTGCGGTCCAACTGCCAATCATCTCTAGCAGATTACCATATCCAGCCACGGGGACTGTCAAGGATGCAATCAGCAGAACGATTATCGCCGCAATAAACAGTGGCCGCCGTAATACCCGCCTACGATTTGCGCTTTTTTGCACATATGCCGTTTGGTAAGTGTTTTCTTCATCTTCGGTCGGATAAAGGGACTTACCTATGCCTTCAGTTGTATTGTAGATGGTCTGGAATTCTTTCCAACTGCTGTCTACATCGGGAAAAGAGCCGGAGGGGTGTTCATGCTCCCGTTGTTCAATCACCTCCAGAATATAAGAAATCGCCTCGTCATTGACCGCATTTGGCGATTCAGCATCAGCACGCAGAATTGCTTCCAGTTCTTTTGTGCTCAAGCGGCTCAGATAGGCGTATTTATTTGTCTGATTGCTCTCAGCCATAAACTGAACCCCCTCTAACCTATATTCCCGCAAAGGTGAGAAACTGACATGACTTCAAGAATTGTCTACAAAATACTGTTTCAATTTCTTGCGAATCCGTTCAACTCTCTTCTGGCAGGTCCAAACTGTTATCCCCAGTTCTTTCGCAACATTTTTATATGGTTGCTTTTCCAGAGCGATTTTTCGGAGCAGATCCCACTCTTCTACAGACAAAATCCGGCGGATTTCCTTCAATGTATCGTGGACATTATTCGGAATGGGATCTTCACTTGCCAGTACGGGGTCAGTGAATTCGATATCGGAATCCAGAGAGATAAAATGGAGGGTGTAACGATTCGCGGAACGACGAGCGTGCATGATTTTTTTCTTGAGGACTTCCATGAGCCAGCCCTTCGGATTGCCGTGAGGCAGGAGATTATCAATATGTCTGACAGCTTCATGAAACGTATCCTGGACAACTTCCTGGGCCTGTTCCGGGTCTTCCAATTCTGCCTTCGCATAGATCCAAAGCTGGGTAAAGAATTCACGATAGAGCTTTTCTATGAATGTGTCCTGCTCCGGCAGCATTGGCTATCTCCTTCCTTCTAAACTTTTTTCGTTTCGATTATATCATAGATCGTCTGAGTTTGTCTGCTTATTTCCGAAATTCTCCAGGCAAGTACGTGTCAGGGCTAAAATACCCTCGATGAACTCCGGAGACTGGCCATCCAGCATTTTTGTCAAGGTTAGGAGCAGCTCGCCCTTGTTTTCCTGATAGAAAAGAAGACCCACTGAAATGTCAAGAGCATCCGCAAAAGCACGCAGAGTTTCCATCTTCATTCTCTTTTCTCCACGCTCTATCCGTGAGACTGACGCAGTTCCAATCCCAACCTTTTCCGCCAGCTCCGCTTGGGTCAAGTTGGCTTTTTCGCGATATTTCTTTACATTTTCACCAATGATCCCAAGCAGTTCTTTATCCATACAACGTGCCCCTTCCGGCTATTTGGGAAAATTATATTTCCCAAATAGAGAGAAGTAAAAGCGCTATTGGGCCTATATTTATTTCCTAATTTACATATTAGGTAAAGCATTGAAAAAATGAAAAGATTTGGGAAGACTGGCTACCATAAAATATTGTGAGAGTCGATAGCCAAAACAAAATAGTTTTTACAAGAGAATGTCAGAATTAAAGAATTGCGGGAATAATTAAGTAGAGATATAGGAGAGTCTATTAGAATATGAACAGTAATTTGATTTCAAAAAAGGCTGGAGGGGTACTAATGCATTAAGATATTGAAGTTCAGTAATACCTAAACAAAAATGCCACAAAAAGGAGAGAAACGAAATGAAAAGATTCTATCGTCAAATTTGTTTTTTATGTGTTTCGCTACTTTGCCTGAGTACAGCGTGTCTTGCAAGTTCGATTTCCCTTGGTTCTACTAATGTTTCTACTAGCCAAATAACAAATGCAATAACCGAAGATAGAGTCGCAACCTTAACAGGTGCTTCTTTGGCAACCTATTCAGCAGTTATTAACAACATGGATGCTTACCAATTCGATGATTTTATGTTTGGAGTTATCCAAAATTCGGATGATCTTACTACATTGGAAGATAACCTTAAACTGCTGGGAATTGAATTTGGTGCACAAGCTCCTGGAATTGAACCGAACAAGATGTACCCGAGCGACTTTGAACGTGAAGCGTATCACGCAAGAAGAGTGGGCGAAGACTTATATCATCTATACTTTACCGTGGCTACTGAAGAACGTGAAGCACGTCCAGGCTCTGTCGACATAATCTCATTTTATTTTGACACAAGAGTTGCTTATTATGACGGAAACTATTCTTCTTCCCGCTATGTTTCCCTAAACGATGCAAGCTATTATCAAGACGGCGTGATCACATTTAATTACGAAGATGCAAACATCCCTTTTAATAGTAATACAGGCTTATATGGATATGAAATGGTAGGAGTCCATGTCCGTCCGACAGTTGATAGCGGCACACTAAATTTTGGAGCAACATTGCATCATACCTACGAAGTACTAAAAGCAGAAGAGATTACGGGTGATGTAGAAGTGGGCTATAGCGAGAAAATGGTAAACGGCCATATTAACGTGTCTGTTACAGGACGGAATGGAGAAGAAGTAGTTAAAGCGGCTGCAGACAACGCGGTTTACTTTTGACTGTCTTGAATATTGAAGCTGATATTATGATTTGAACATTACCTTAAATAGCAAAAATAACCTTTAACATAGTGTGATCGAGAATAAAGAGCGCCAAAAGGCGCTCTTTATTCTTGAAAGTCGATTGTATAATCGACATTAGAAAATGGGATACCGTATGGTACCCCCTTCTCTAAAATCCTAATTTATGGTTTTGTTTCGTCTTCTGTCGTAAAAAAATTGTATTTTGTGTCGCTGAATGTAGAAGGAGTATACGCCAAAACTATGCCGTTATTGTTTATGATGATTTTAACAGAAACACGAAAGGGGAATCATCATGGAACAACGGCTTGTGACAGCACGACAGATCTCAGCAGAGAATAGCAACATTCTTGTTTTGCAATATTTCTTGCTGAAAGAGGGAACTTCTTCGGAAAAGCAGAAATTCGGAGTAATGATCTTGGAACGAAACAGCGGCGAAAAGGCACTTGTACCGAACCTCAGCACATCGGCTGTGCAGGTGCTCCGTCTGATCCGTCGGCTGGCCGATTGTACGGTTACTCCAACGGCTCTTGTGGATGTGCTGGCAGATTTGGAGGGGACCCTGTGAGGCGGCCCGGCGGCATGAGCCGCATATACGCCTGTGAGTGTATGTACGGATACGATCTCCTCCGCATTTGATGCCTTCATTTCAATTCAGAAAGGATGGTATCGATGCCCTTTGTCTATTACATACCGGAACAGGACACAGAAGTGATGCAGAAGCCGATGGATGCGGAGCGCCTGTTGCGCTGCCTGGGAGCCAGCGGAAAGCTGGCAGGATTTCCCTGTGCCGCCTATATGGTGGAGCAGGTCAGAGAGGACCCAGAGCGCATCCGCCTTATCACCAAACGGCTCTATCGGGAAACGGCTCGGAAATTTCGAATTTCCCCGTCCTCCGTTGAACGGGATCTGAGAACGCTCATCCGGAGCTGCTGGGAACAGCCAGACCGGAGTTTCCTGGAGCACGTTGCGGGACGAGCACTTTCTAAACCGCCGACCAACAGCGAGTTCATCGATATGCTGGCTGCATTCCTGCGGAAGTGACACCACAAGCAAGGAACGGATTCCCGTTCCTTGCTTTTATTTTACAAAAAAGAAAAAATATTTTTGTCAGGAATTGAGACTTATGGGAATATACAGATGAAGGGGAAAATAATTCCATACGAATGGGGATGAATCCAATGCAGAGTTTAATTCGCTTGTAAGTATTAAGGCGTATGCACAGGATCAATTGCCCAAAGAAATGAATATGGAGAGGAAGAAGCATTAGTGAGCCTTAATAAATGCATTCTCTGTGTTGACGGGTTATGTACTGCGGCGATGATCCTTATTTGGCTACAGATTTTTATCCCTGAAACCTTTAAAATAGCCTTATATGTTATGCAGGCTTTGCCATGGTTTTGCTTTGCAGCCGCATTTATAATTAAACTCCGTTATTGGAAGTGCCCGATATGTGGAAATCATTTACCACATACTTTATACATCCACAGTAGAAAATCAAAGATTGTCTGTCCGCAATGCAAAGCAGAGATAGTCCCTATAGAATGGAATTAGGAGGTATTTATGAAGCGAGTAGTTGCGTTTTTTTTGTGCGCGTGCATGATTATGTCTTGTAGTAGTACGGCATTCGCATATTCCTCTCAAAAAGAAGGGACAAATAGTGAAATATTTACCATTGAGACACCTGTGGGTGACTGTGTTGTTCAAGTATCTGAAGACGAAGTAATAACGGTAATGAAAAGCGAAGACGGCACAGAAGTAAATTATACTGATTTGGATAATACCGGAGATATCTATAAGTTCATGCTAGATGACGAAGATACCGAAAATCTGGAGAGTGCTGAACCACAAGAAGTGATTCGCACAGTTGAAAATGTCAAAGATGATTATTTAGATGTTACACAAAAAATTGAGGGCAGTATTGAATACACAGAAGACCCAATGGCAGTCCCCCTACCTAGAAGTTCAATTACAGCAGACTTGTTTGCGGACTTGGAAGATCTTGAAGGTCCAGAATATGATGATCTACTCATTGGCTCTAGCACAAAAGGCGGAACTACACTAGAAGTTTATGAAGAAATGAAGTTCCAGGTACGTGAAACTAATACACTTAAATGGGATTACGAGGCGGATATCACTTTAGGAACATTTATTGCTGCATTTATGCGCTTAAGTAGGCCAGAATCTATCGCAGTAGCGTGCTTATCAATTGTGTTTAACGTAGCAAATGATGAGGCTTCAAGAATTTCGGGTAAAGGTGAACTCCAAAGATATAGATGCACCGCTTGGAGAACTCGCTATACTGTCCTTGAAGGAACGTCAAGACGTATAACTGAGAACCATTACTTCAGAGACTACGTTGGTTATGACGATATGGATATGAATAGCACCGGAAGAGCTGCTGTCAATGGAGCTGAATTGACGATTACCTATAATCCTGATTCTGAATTCTACACGAATTTGGCTACACTAATTGAAGATGCATGGTCTTATATCGATTAAGTAATAGCTATGCGAGGGCTTGAAGCGGGTCAACCTCATCACAAGAGGCTGTATCAGGACATGGCCTAAAATTTCGTATTTCCCCATCCTACGTTGAATGGGATCTGACAAACTCATTTAGCGTTGCTTGGAGCAGCCGGATCAGAGCTTCCTGGAGCACGTTGCGGGACGAGCACTTTCCAAACCGCCGACTAACAGCGAATTCATTGATATGCTGGCTGCATTTCTGCGGAAGTAAATACGAAAGCGAGGAACGGATTTCCGTTCCTCGCTTTTTGCTGTCGATTACATAGAGCTATTTACGAATGTGGCCGATGCCTTACGACAGCATCCTCTATTTTTTCACGTGAATTCTGCCTGTTTCGTGCCTGATCTTTGCCATAATCAAAAACAAAGAGATTAAAACACGGGTTTGAAATCTGCATCAAATTGAGGTAGATTTCGACGTCGTTCGCCAACCGGCACGGGCGCATCATTCGGTGCGTCTGCGCGGACTGGCGAAATGTCGGCCCAGCTGCACCTTGAAAATCCCATGACCGTCCAAAGAGGATATGCTCTCCGGCGAAGCACTGCATCTGCGTGCCAAGGAGAGCGATACGCCGCTGATAAAGCAGGGGCAGGAACGGATTTGGATAGAACGGCACACCCTTATCAGGGCTATATCTGCATGAGGATATGGCCCTGACAGAACCATCGTTTAACATATGTTAAGGACACGTCGATGCGGTGTGCTTTGTCAGAAAACAATCCCATGACGCCAGTGATTTTCTCTGCATACTCTTTTCTGATTTCCCATATGTTCATGCGGGAGGTGTTTTCCATAGAACAAAAAAAGGCATCAGAGTTCACGAAGGAGTTGACAGTTACAGACGAGGTCAATGTTACAATTCACTATGCGGATCACGGACCAAGCCTGACATCCTGCATGATTTCAATAGTGTCCTCGCATATGTCAAAAAATGTGAAATTTTGACGTCTCTCTTCATATTTGCTACAATAATATTGCAGATATTGTTTCGCAAATATGAGAGGTTTCAGCAGAAAGGAGTCATTATGACCTTTGTGCGAAACAACAAGAGAGAGAAAGATAGTGTTTCGATTATAAAATGGTATATCGCCATCTATGTGAGACTGAGCAAAGAGGACGGTGACAAATTAGAGAGCGACAGTATACAAAACCAAAAGGGAATCATTGAGCAACATATCAAATATCTGATGTCGCTGGGCGAAGAAATCGTATCCATCAAAATTTATTCCGATGATGGCTACGCAGGCGGAAACTTTGATCGTCCTGGCTACAGGCAAATGATTGCAGATGTTGAAGCGGGGAAGATTAACTGCATCATTTTTAAGGATAACTCCCGTTTAGGCCGGAACTACCCGGAGCTGGGGCGCCTGATGGAAGAATACTTCCCGCAGATGGGTGTCCGCATTATTTCCGTCTTAAATCATATTGACAGTTTCAGGGACCCACAAGGCTATTGCAGCGCCATCGTTTCATTTTCCAATATTATGAACGATGATTACATCCGCCAACTTTCTGTAAAAATCAAAAGCACTTTTGCGTTGAAGCGGGAACGCGGTGAATTTCTGGGAAACTATGCGCCTTATGGTTATTTGAAAAGTCCCGAGGATCGTCACAAGCTGATTGTTGATCCGGAAGCAGCAGAAGTGGTCAAACTAATTTTTAACTGGTATGCAGACGGCCTTTCTGTAAGCGGAATTGTAAAGCAACTCAATGCTATGCAAATCAAGCCGCCGTCAGTATATAAGACTGAGCAGGGCTGTAAGGGTTTTGTTAAGCACTCAAGCGGCGGCGTGAAGCATAATGTTTGGGCTCTTACAACTGTAAATTCCATTCTCAGAGATGAGGTTTACATTGGCAACCTTATTCAAGGAAAATTCAAAAGCGTTTCTTATCGAAGCAAAAAAATGGTTCCAACAGATGAAAGCGAATGGACGGTTATAGAGGGAACGCACGATCCCATTATTACGGACGAAATATTTACGATTGTCCATGACCGCATTGCCAGACATACCAGAGTTTCGCCCAAAAGCAGTACAAGCTATCTTTTATCCGGATTTGTCAAATGCGCGTATTGCGGAGGGAGAATGAACCGCCATGTCTCACACGGCCAGCCACGGTATCGTTGCATGACAAGAGTTTTTGCCCCGGAGAAATGCCACTGTCCGTCTGTAAAGGAGTCTCTTCTTGAAGAAGTCGTTTTACAAGCGATACAGAATCAAATTCAGGAATTGGTAGATGCAAAAGAAGTAATTGACGCCGCAAGAAGTGACACCCCGATAGGGCAATCGCAAAATGAATATCTACTAGCATTAAACCGGGCCGAACGTGAGAAGAAACGTCTAACAGAGGCGAAATTCCGCTTGTATGATCGACTTGAAAAAGGGATTATAGACCAGGACGAATATCTCCAATTCAAGGAACGGTATAACAAAGAAATTGCCGAGCAGGACAGTCAGATTACACAGCTACAGGCAAACCTGATAGATATTAAAGAGGCCCGAAAGCAAGATGATGAATTTATTGCCTATTTCAAAGAATACGGAAATATTCTAACCATAGACCGTGATGTGCTGAACCGCTTGTTAGATCATATTGAAGTAAAGAACTCTAAGCAGATTGATGTTTATTTCAAGTTTTCTGCTGAACGTCAAAAAATCCTCGATTTTGCCAAAAGCATCGAGGATGGGATGTGTAATGTGATTTAGCACATATTTTCCAGAAAATCAGAACGAGTAATGTGTATTAGCACACTTTACAAGAAAATTGTTGAAAAACGTAGAAGGAACTAATCCGGGTTAAATCAAAATACGAGAATGTGTGCTAATAATTCCCACTCATATGAGTGGGGCTATACCGCCGGGCCGCCCATGGCGGTGTCACCCCTCCCCAATGTCCGGGCGGTGCTGGATTACGCTGTCACCGAGATCCCGCCGTCCAAAATCCTTCTGGGCCTCTCCAACTACGGCTACGACTGGCCCCTGCCCTTTGTCCAGGGCGTCACCCGGGCCCCCTCCATCTCCAACCAGCGGGCCATCGAGCTGGCCATCCAGCACAACGTGGCCATCCAGTACGACGAGACGGCCCAGGCCCCCTTCTTCCACTATACCGACGCCGGCGGCACCATCCACGAAGTGTGGTTTGAGGATGCCCGCAGCCTCTCCGCCCGCCTGGCCCTAATCGCCGAGTACGGATTCCTGGGCGCCGGGATCTGGAACCTGATGCGGCCCTTCCCCCAGCTCTGGCAGCTCCTGGCCAGCCTCTTTGACATCCGGGAGTCCGTCCCCTTCGGATAGCCGGAAAAAAGGGCTTGACTTGGAGTTTACTCCAAGTATTAAATTTACATTGGATAACATTCGCGCCCCAACCGGCGCAAAGGAGGCATTCTGCATGGCATTATCAGCACACGCCCGGGAGACCCTGTCCCGTCTGTTCCCCGGCGCGCCCTCCTCCCTCTGGGAGACGGATCCGGACTTCATGGAGCTGTTCACCAATTTCGCCCTGGACGAGGTGGCCCGGCAGGGGGACCTGGACGAACCCACCCGGATGATGGCCATTCTGGCCACGCTCCTGGGCTGCCAGGGGGCGGAGGAGTTCCGCGTCCAGCTCCCGGCCGCTCTGCGGGCCGGCGTCACTCCGGTCCAGGCCAAGGAGATCCTGTACCAGGCCGTGGCCTATCTGGGCATGGGCCGGGTGCGGCCCTTCTTTGATGTGACGAACCAAGTCCTGCGGGAGCAGGGCGTCTCTCTGCCCCTGCCCGCCGGGGCCACCACCACGGCGGAGACCCGGCTCTCCGCCGGCAACCAGGCCCAGGTGGACATCTTCGGCGAGGGGATGCGGGGCTTCCAGGACAGCGGCCCGGAGGAGAGCCGCCACATCAACCGCTGGCTGGCGGACAACTGCTTCGGCGACTACTACACCCGCAAGGGCCTGGACTACCGGCAGCGGGAGATGATCACCTTCTGCTTCCTGGCGGCCCAGGGCGGCTGTGAGCCCCAGCTCACCTCCCACGCCGCCGGCAACATGAGGATCGGCAACAGCAAGGCGTTCCTCATCCAGGTCCTCTCCCAGTGCCTGCCCTACATCGGCTATCCCCGCAGCCTCAACGCCCTGCGGTGCGTCAACGAGGCCGCCAAGGCCGCCGAGAGCTGAGGAGGTGCCGGATTGACCATTGCGGAAGTCAGCAAAAAGTACGGCCTGTCCGCCGACACCCTGCGCTACTATGAGCGGATCGGCCTGATCCCCCCGGTCCCCCGCACCAAGGGCGGCGTCCGGGACTACGGGGAGGAGTCCTGCGGCTGGATCGAGCTGATGAAGTGTATGCGGGCCGCCGGCGTCCAGATCGAGGCCCTGATCGAATACGTGAAGCTGTTCCGGCAGGGGGATTCCACCATCGGCGCCCGGAAGGCCATCCTGGTGGAACAGCGGGATCAGCTCCTCTCCCGGATGGCGGAGATGCAGTCGTCCCTGGAGCTGCTCAACGAGAAGATCGACGGCTACGAGCAGCGGATGGTCTCCGCGGAGCAGCGGCTCCGCCTGCTCCACACCGCGTCCAGCGAGCCCTGAGCGAAAACAGGCAGGATGCCGCAGCGGCATCCTGCCTGTTTTGTCCGATGGCCGGGCGGCTCCGGCGGAGCCCCGTGCCCGCCCTCACAGGTGCAGGAACTTCTGCACGTCCCGGTTGGCCCCCAGCACCAGAATGGTCTCCTGCTCCCGGAAGCAGTAGTCGCCGCCGGGAATGGGGATCAGCTCCTCCCCCCGCTTGACGGCCAGGATGTTGATGTCGTACCGCTGGCGCACCCCCAGCTGCCCGATGGTCTTGCCCACCCAGGCGTGGGGCACCGCCGTCTCGTAGATGGAGTGGTCGTCCGTCAGCCGGATGTAGTCAAAGACGTGGTCGGAGCTGTACCGCACCGCGGCCCAGCTGGCGGTCTCCCGCTCGGGGTACACCACGTCGTCCGCTCCGTTGCGCAGCAGGAACTTGGCGTGGACGTCCCGGGCCGCCCGGGCCAGGACGTAGGGCGCGCCGTAGTCCTTCAGCAGCGCCGTGGTCTCCAGGGAGCTCTGGAAGTCATCCCCGATGGCCACCACACAGATGTCGAAGTTCCGCACTCCCAGAGAGGCGATGAAGGCCTCGCTGGTGCTGTCCCCGATCTGGGCGTGGGTCACCAGGTCCAACGCGTCATTGACCCGCTCCTCGCTCTTGTCCACCGCCAGCACCTCGTGGTGCAGCTCCTGCAGCTTCGCCGCCATATGCCGGCCGAAGCGGCCCAGTCCAATCAGCAGTACCGATTTCATGGTGAATCGTCCTTTCTCAAACCGTGTCGTGAATGCCTCGTTCAGCCCACCGTGATCCGCTCCTGGGGCAGCTGGGCCGGAACGGCGCCGCTGTCCGGCAGGACCGCGTAGATCAGCGTCAGGCCGCCCACCCGGCCGAAGTACATCAGGAAAATCAGGATCAGCCGGGAGATTCCCCCCAGCTCCGGCGTCAGGCCCAGGGTCAGCCCCACCGTCCCGATGGCGGAGGCCGTCTCGAACAGCGCCGCGTCCAGGGCCACGTTCTCCACGCAGCTGATCACCAGGCCGCCCAGCAGGAACAGTCCCACATACGCCATCAGGATCGCCGCGGCGCTGCGCAGGGTGTCCGCGGGAAGCCGCCGGCCAAAGGACTGCAGATCCCCCTGCCGCCGGAACACCGCCCGGGCCGCCAGCCAGAATACCGCCAGGGTGGTGACCTTGAAGCCGCCGGCCGTGGAGCCCGGCGCGCCGCCCACCAGCATCAGCAGCGTGATGACCATGCGGCTGGGCCCGCTCAGCCGGGTCAGGTCCACGGTGTTGTAGCCCGCTGTCCGGGGCGTCACCGCCTGGAACAGCGCCGCCTGGATCTTCTCCCCCAGGGTCAGCCCGTCCCACTGGGGCAGCTGGAACTCATAGCCCAGGAAGAAGAGGGCCGGCACCAGGAGCAGCGCCGCCGTGGCCACCAGCACCAGCTTGCTCTGGAGGCAGTAGGCCCGCAGGTGCCACTTGTGCGCCCGCACATCCCCCCAGGTGAGAAAGCCGATGCCGCCCAGGATGATGAGCCCCATCACCGTGAAGTTCACCAGGGGATCCCCCACGTAGCCGGTGAGGGAGACAAAGGGCGTCCCGGCGGCGCCCATCAGGTCAAACCCCGCGTTGCAGAAGGAGGAGATGGCGTGGAACACCGCGTACCAGAGCCCCCGCAGCCCCATCTCCGGGCAGAACCGCAGGGCCAGCAGCAGGGCCCCGGCCCCCTCCAGCAGCAGCATGGCCGCCAGGATGAACCGGGTCCGGCGGACGATGCCCCCAACCTGGGGCGCGGAGATGGACTCCTGCATCACCCACCGCTCCTTCAATCCGATCCGCCGGCCCGCCAGCATGGAGATGGCCACGGCCACCGTCACCACGCCCATGCCGCCGATCTGGATCAGGGCGATGATGACCGCCTGGCCGAAGCCGGACCAGTACAGCGCCGTGTCCTGCACGATCAGTCCCGTCACGCAGGTGGCGGAGGTGGCGGTGAACAGGGCGTCGAAAAAAGAGGCCCCCTGCCCGTCCCGGGTGGAGATGGGCAGCGTCAGCAGCAGCGCCCCTGCCAGGATCAGCAGCGCGAATCCAAGCAGGATGATCCGCGCCGGTGTCAGCTGTTGTTTTCTGCGAAAGGCCACAGTGATCCCTCTCTTATCAAAATCCCGCCGCAGAGACGGCAGCCCCATTATAGCACAGGCCGTATCCGGGGGCTATCAAAATGGTGCCCCAGACGTTCAGAACCCATCAAGGTTTTCCCGCTCCGGCGGCATCCCCATGGTAGCATACCCAGCCGGCGCCGTCCACCGCTTTTTGCCGGACAGGCCTTGTATTTCCCCGGAGGCGTGCTATAATGGTTAGGCACATCAAACGGGTTGTCCCGGATTTGACAGAAAGGAAGTCATTGCCATGCTGACGGAAAAGGTATCCCAGCTTTTGAACGACCAGGTGAACAAGGAGTTTTACTCCGCCTATCTCTATCTCCAGTTCTCCAATTACTATGTGGAGCAGGGCCTGGCGGGCTTTGCCAACTGGTACAAGGTCCAGGCCCAGGAGGAGCGTGATCACGCCATGCTGATGCTCCAGTACCTCCAGAACAACGACGTGCCCGTGACGCTGGAAGCCATCGCCAAGCCCGACGCGGAGCTGAAAACCAATATGGACCCGCTGAAGGCCGGTCTTGCCCACGAGCAGTACGTCACCTCCCTGATCCACGCCATCTACGAGGCCGCTTACGAGGCCAAGGACTTCCGCACCATGCAGTTCCTGGACTGGTTCGTGAAGGAACAGGGCGAGGAGGAGACCAACGCCACCGACCTCATCAAGAAGATGGAGCTCTTCGGCTCCGATCCCAAGGGCCTCTATATGCTGGACCAGGAGCTGGCGGCCCGGACCTACGCCGCCCCCTCCCTGACTCTGTGAGGGTTCCCCTTTGGCGCTTCACGCACGGCGGGCCATCCGCCGTGCGTGTTTTTGTCCCGCTCTGGACGGAAGTCCCCGCCCGTGGTATACTTGGCACAGCTTACATCCAAGGAGGCGCCTGATGAAAGACCTGCTGATTGTGGAGGATGACCGGGCCCTGGGAGAGGGCATCCGCCTGGCCCTCCAGACCCCGGAGCTCCGTCTCCAGCTCTGCCCCACCCTGGCGGAGGCCGGGGCCCTGGCGGCCCGGCAGCCCTTTGACCTGCTGATCCTGGACATCAACCTGCCGGACGGGAGCGGGCTGGACTTTCTCCGGGCCTTTCGGAAAGACCATACTACCCCGGTGATCCTGCTGACCGCCAACGACCTGGAGACGGACATCGTGGCGGGGCTGGAGCTGGGGGCGGACGACTACATCACCAAGCCCTTCTCTCTGGCGGTGCTGCGGGCCCGGGTCCACGCCCAGCTCCGCCGGGGGGCCCCGGCCCCCGCCGCCCGCTACGAGGCGGAGGGGCTGTCCCTGGACTTTGACCGGATGGAGTTCCGGCGGGACGGACAGCCGGTGGAGCTGAGCAAGACCGAGCAGAAGCTGCTGCGGCTGCTGGTGGAGAACCGGGGCCGCACCCTCACCCGGGCCCAGCTGGTGGACCGGATCTGGACCGACGGGGCGGCGTATGTGGACGAAAACGCCCTGTCCGTCACGGTGAAGCGGCTGCGGGACAAGCTGGAAGAAACCCCCTCCAGGCCCCGGTTCATCAAGACCGTGTACGGCCTGGGCTACACCTGGGCGGTGAACTGACATGGCGATGGAACGGATTCTGCCGGCCCTGGCGGTTCTGGCCCTGCTGGCGGCGGCGGGGCTCGCCCTCTGGACCCGTCTGCGGACCCGCCGGATGCTGGACACCCTGGACCGGATGCTGGACGACGCCATCCGGGGCGACTTCCGGGAATCCCTCTACGACGAGTCCCGCCTCTCCGCCCTGGAGACCCGGATGGCCCACTACCTGTCCTCCAACACCGTGTCCGCCCGGAATCTCCAGGCGGAGAAGGACGCCATCAAGACCCTGATCGGGGACATCTCCCACCAGACCAAGACCCCCATCGCCAACCTCCTGCTGTACGCCCAGCTGCTGGCGGAGCAGGACCTGCCGCCGGAGAGCCGGGCCTACGTCTCCGCCCTGGAACACCAGGCGGAAAAGCTCCGGTTCCTCATCGACGCGCTGGTCAAGACCTCCCGGCTGGAGAGCGGCGTCCTGGCCATGACGCCCAAGCGTCATGGCCTCCAACAGCTGTTGGAGGACGCGGCGTCTCAGGCCGCCCCCAAGGCGGAGGCCAGGGGCATCGCCCTCACGGTGGAACCGGCGGACCTGACCGCCCGGTTCGACCCCAAGTGGACTACGGAGGCCCTCTATAATCTGGTGGACAACGCTGTGAAGTACACCCCCGCCGGGGGCAGCGTCACCCTCCGGGCCGTGGGCTACGAGCTGTTCTGCCGCATCGACGTGACAGACACCGGCCCCGGCATCCCGGAGGCGGAGCAGGCCCGGATCTTCCAGCGGTTCTACCGCTCTCCCTCCGCCGGCGAGACGGAGGGCGTGGGCATCGGATTGTACCTGGCCCGGCAGATCGCCGCCGGCCAGGGGGGATACCTGAAGGTCACCAGCCGCCCGGGGGAGGGCAGCACCTTCTCCCTGTTCCTGCCGCGAGCGGAGCAGGGCAGGGCACAAGAAGAGAGCTCCCCGGCCTGAAACGCCAATTCTTTCAGAACTGTTAGATTTCAGAAAGAATGTGGAAAGATTTCTTTGGTACAGTCTGTATTGTCGAAAGGCAATACAGACTTTTTCCTGGGAGGAACGGATTTATGACGATCTTGGAAACGAAGGATCTGCGCAAGGTGTACGGCTCCGGCGACACGGAGGTCCGGGCCCTGGACGGGGTGGACCTGACGGTGGAGAAGGGCGAGTTCGTGGCGGTGGTGGGCACCTCCGGCTCCGGCAAGTCCACCCTGCTCCACATGCTGGGCGGCCTGGACCGGCCCACCAGCGGCACCGTCACCGTGGACGGCAAGGAGCTCTCCACCCTGAAGGACGAGGAACTGACCATCTTCCGGCGTCGGAAGATCGGCTTCGTGTTCCAGAACTACAACCTGGTGCCGGTGCTGAACGTGTATGAGAACATCGTCCTGCCCATCCAGCTGGACGGCAAGGCGCCGGACAAGGGCTACGTGGACCAGATCATCGAGACCCTGGGCCTGGGGAGCAAGCTCCAGAACCTGCCCAACAACCTCTCCGGCGGCCAGCAGCAGCGGGTGGCCATCGCCCGGGCCCTGGCAGCCAAGCCCGCCATCATCCTGGCGGACGAGCCCACCGGCAACCTGGACTCCGCCACCAGCCTGGACGTGATGGGCCTCTTAAAGGTCACCGCTCAGAAGTTCAGCCAGACCATCGTCATGATCACCCACAACGAGGAGCTGGCCCAGATGGCGGACCGGATCATCCGCATCGAGGACGGCCGGATCGTGGTGCGGGGGTGAGGGCCATGATGAAGGTATCCAACGGCAAAACCATCCGCCGCCTGGGCTGGCGGTCCATGAAGGCGGCCCGGACCCGCAACCTCATCGCCGTGCTGGCCATCGCCCTGACCACGGTGCTGTTCACGTCTCTGTTCACCATCGCCATGTCCATCAACGACGGGTTCCAGCAGTCCAACTTCCGCCAGGTGGGGGGCTTCTCCCACGGCGGGTTCAAGTATCTGACGGAGGAGCAGTTTGAAGAGCTGCGGGACGACCCCCTCATTGACCAATGGGGCGTCCGGCGCTTCCTGGGCATGCCCTCGGAGGTGCCCTTCAACAAGTCCCATGTGGAGGTTGGCTACGCCGACGCCAACTACGCCCACTGGTCCTTCTGCGATCCGGTGGAGGGCCGCCTGCCGGAAGAGGGCACCGACGAGGCCGCCACGGACACCCACGTGCTGGAGCTGCTGGGGATCGAGCCGAAGCTCGGCGCCAAGTTCACCCTCACCTTTGACGTGGATGGCCACACCACCACCCAGACCTTCACCTTAAGCGGCTGGTGGGAATACGACGAGGCCGTCGTGGCCAACCAGGTCCTGATCCCGGAGAGCCGGG
>ERZ827423.1215-NODE-1215-length-26455-cov-6.246818_pt1 | contig 26455 bp, 19 predicted proteins | sample MGYA00519775_ERZ827423 | MGnify/ENA primary metagenome ERZ827423 (study PRJEB31778, sample SAMEA3449296) | human gut metagenome | biome: human gut; feature: human-associated habitat; material: faeces | place: United Kingdom | collected 2010/2012 ...
ATTGCCGGGGACAACGTCGCCGCAAGCCTGATGCAGATGGTCTGGGCAGTGGACACCTCCACCAACGTCTGTCCGTCCATCCACGTCTCCACCACCGTTGCCATCTTTCTGGCAGTGCGGCGCAGCCGGATTTGGCAGCGGCGTTCGCTGGTGGTTGGCGGCTGTGGGGGGCTGGCGGCGCTCATCTGCCTGTCCACCGTCTTTTTAAAACAGCATTCGGTCATCGATGTCCTCTGCGGCATCGCGCTGACGCTGGTGCTGCATCTGGTGGTCAGCCGCCTGATGGCGCGCTCGCAGCTCACTCTGCAGAGCGGACAAGCCGAACGGGTCAGCATCTCGCGCGGCTAATCGATGCAGTTAAAAACGGCTCCTTCTGGAAAAGAAGGAGCCGTTTTTTTTTTATGCCCGGCTGGCGCCGAGACGATGATAGACCACCGAAATAGGCTTGTACAGCCAGATCGAGATGGACAGGTCAACCATGCTGTGAATCACCGAGCCGACGCCGACCAGCAGGAAGATCGAGACAAAGAAGCCCTTGTCGTAGTTTGCCTGAGGCATCGAGCCGCTGATGTACAACGGCAGCACGATCAGCACCTCGCACACCGCGTGCAGCAGGCCAATCAGGAAGGAGAAGCCCAGCGAGGAGCGGATGGTGCGCACCGGCTCGCAGTTGTGCTTCTGCAGGTACCAGGCGCCGATGGTGGCAAAGATAACGTGGGTCAGCGCGCGCAGCACCACCGTCAGCGGGAAGCCGCCCAGCAGAAAGCCCAGCGTGGTGCCCAGCGCCACCGCCGCGGCCATCATGGGGGAGATGAACATCGCGATAAAGACCGGGACATGGCTGGCCAGGGTGAAGGAGGCCGGCTCGATGACAATCTTGATTGGCGAAAACATCGGGATCACAATGCCGATGGCGATCAGCATGCCGGCAAGCGCCAGCTGAAAGGTGTTGGTTTTGCTCTTCATAAAAGGATTCCTCCTCAATCTTTTTTGTTGTCAGGTGTCTTGACACATATCTTCACCCATTATAGCATCGCTTTTGGAAATGTCAAGACGAGAAGGCGGAATTTATGAAAAACGACGAAAATCAAATTTTTCCTCACACGACCGCAGTCGTGTATTGACTTTTTGACACGACTGTGGTAGTGTATAAGTAAAGAAACGACTGGAGTCGTGTGAAAGGAGACGACAGCATGGCAATCAAACTGTTTGACTCGGAATTAAAGGTGATGGGTGTCCTCTGGCGCGAGGGCGACTGCACCGCCAAGCATATCTCGGACGTGCTGGCCCAGGAGACCGGCTGGAAGATGAACACCACCTATACCCTCATCAAGCGCTGCATCGGCAAGGGCGCCATCGAGCGCACCGAACCCAACTTTATGTGCCGCGCCCTCATCCCCAAGGAGCAGGTACAGCAGGACGAAACCAGAGAGCTGATCGATAAGATTTATGACGGTTCGGCGGATCAGCTGTTCGCGGCGCTGCTGGGCAGCCAGAAGCTGAGCAGAGAGCAGATTCAGCGGCTGAAGGAATTGGTGGAGAGTTACGAAGCAAAGTAAAAATAAAGTTTCGCTTCCTTTTGAAAAGGAAACGAAACTTCATATGAATAAGCTTGGTCCCGCGAGGTAGGACTTTGGATTCCCCCAAAACCAATACGCGAATCGGGTGCAGGCTCAGCCTGCCTTTTGAAAAAGGTGGACGAAAACTTTGATTTAACATTACACAACATGAAAAGAGGTGACCAGGATGGACCTTCTCACGATGAGCCTTTCGGCGGCGGTGATGATCGCCGCAATCGTGATCCTGCGGGCGCTGTTGATCGACCGCCTGCCCAAAACAACCTTCCTGATTTTGTGGGCTGTGGTTCTGCTGCGCCTGTTGGTTCCGGTGTCGGTGCCGTCGGCGTGGAGCGTTTACTCCCTGCTGCAGCCAAAGCAGCAATCCATCCAGACAGTGCAGGAGGAGAGCACTGTTTTACCCCAGGTGGAGCCGGTGGTTTCACAGCCTTCGGCTATCACAACCGAACCTGCCGCCCCTGCGGTGGATTCGGCCGCCGGTGAAGCAGAAGAAATCACTGCAACGCCGGCCCGTCAGGAAAGTTCTTCCCCAACAGTGCAGCAGAGCATCCCAACCGAGCAGCCGCCGCAGGCAGAAGAAACAAAGCCTGCAATCTCCCTGCCGGTGGAGCCGTCGGCCCTGATCTGGGGAGTCGGCGCGGCGGCGCTGGGACTGTACTTTGTGGTCGGCTACTGGCGGGCCACCCGGGAATTTGATATGTCGCTGCCGGTGGAGCATCCGTTCTGCGGCGAGTGGCTACAGCGGCAAAAGGAGAAGATGCCGCTGCGCCGGCAGATTCGCATCCGGCAGTTTGACCGCATCGGCACGCCGCTGACCTACGGCGTGCGCAGGCCGACCATTCTGCTGCCAAACCAGACGCTGGAGGAGCAGCCCAAAACCCTGACCTATATCCTCACCCACGAGTATGTCCACATCCGGCGGTTCGACTGTGTGAGCAAGCTGCTGCTGAGCGCGGCGCTCTGCCTGCACTGGTTTAACCCGCTGGTCTGGGTGATGTACGTCCTGGCAAACCGCGACCTCGAGCTCTCCTGTGACGAGATGGTGCTGCGGCTGCTGGGAATCGAGAACCGCTCGGCCTATGCGATGGCCCTGCTCGAGATGGAGGAGAAGCGCAGCGGCTTCGGCGCGCTGTACAGTGCCTTTGGCAAAAACGCAATTGAGGAAAGGATCGGTGCCATTATGAAGATGAAGAAACGTTCGCTGCTCAGCGCCGTCATGGCGGTGGTGCTGGTGTTCACCATGACCGCCTGCCTTGCCACCTCGCCGGTGGAGGAGGAGAAGAAGCCGCTGACGGTGATATTCATATCCCGCAGCCGAGCCATCACATCGTCCAGAAAGAAGGTATCGGCCACTACGAAGCTGACCAGCGCCTTGAGCTCGTTGCCCTTCAGGCCGACGGGCTCCAGCGTTTTTTTGCCGCCGTCCACCATGAACCACGCGGGGCTACGATGCACCACCACGCCGCGCACAGGAGAAAGACGCTTGTCCGCGTTGGCGAAGATCTTCTCCACATGACGGGGCGTTACCCGGGGGTCGGCCCCCTGAATGGTCACGCTGGTCTCCACCGCGTAAACGCGGGTAAACTCGCCTGGCACACCCACGTTGATCTCGCGGATCTTGCGTTTGGACTGGTTTTCCGCCTCGCTGATGGATTTTTGAATGGCCTCGTTCAGGGCCATGGTATTGTTCCACTCGCCGTCCAAAAAGCCGTCGTACATGGAAATCCCCGCGCCGACAATATCGCACCGCTGAGAGCCGCTTGTTTCGGCCACCAGCGTCACGATCTTCGACGTGCCAAAATCAATTGCCGCAATGGTTGATTTCATACTCCGCATATCCCCAGTTCTTCTGGAATCAGCCGCAGGCACCCCTGACGGCAGGCGTTGGGCGCTTTGAAACAAACAAAAGGTTACGCAAACAGGGCACCCAATGTACCAGCATTTATTGTACCCGTTTTAACAGGAAATCGCAAGCCAAATCCCACTTTTTTTTCACTTTTTTGTAAATTCCGTCTTTGATGAGAAAAAATGTTACCGTTCAGGCATGAATTTTCCGTCTTCAGGGATGGAAACGTCCAGAACGCCGGAATCGGTGCCCAGCTGCCGGAAGTAGGCGATATAGGTGCGGATGGCCCCCACCTTGGCGCGCAGGTATTCTCCGTCGCCCATGCGAACGGAAATGCCCTCCTGCGTGATCAAATAAAGATTTTCCGTATCGGAAAGATTGATTTCCGTGACCTCATCCGCATATTCCTGTAAAGAGAGTTCGCTGAGCAGCTGGCAGTAAATATCCATCTGCTTCTGGCTGCGCAGGGAAAGGGTCTGCCCCACGTGCACCGCCGTGACGCGGAAGCCGGTGACCAGCGGCATCCCCTCCGGCAGCGTCATGCTGTCGCTTTCGCTCATGACCATGCCGTGCGCATCCAGCTCGTACTGGCTGCCCAGCCAGCGCATGACGGCCACGGGCTTGCGTTCCTCCACATAAAGGTAAATGGTGTTTGGGTATTCGATCTGCATTCCCTGATAAATGATGGAATAATCCTTTTCCAGATTTTTGGCGATTTCGTCCTCGCTGACGGTGAAGATATTCCGGCCCTTGTACAGGCCGGAAGCCGACACCACCTGCTGGGGAGAATGCTCCTTCAGGCCGATGACGTACACCGCGTCCAGCCGAAAAACCGTCTCCTGCAGCACGATGATCAGGATGCACAGCGCCGCCAGCACCACCACCATTTTGATCAATACGCCCCTGTGCCGTTTCTGGCGGCGCTTTTCACTGGAGGCAGAGGAGGAGGCGGGCGGCGGGCTGACGGGCTCGTCGGGCTGCCCCTCCTTCACCTGCCGGTCATGCAGATAGGCATAGGAATACTCGCCATAGGCTTCAAATTCTTCCCGCTCCTGTCTGGAAGGGGCGTTCCGTTTGTGTTTCATGGGTGTTCCTCTCCTCTTTCCACTGAAATCCGCTGAACGTCGGCCCCCAGATGGGTCAGAGCCGTTTCTAAGCTCTCGTAACCACGGTCGATCAGCCGGGCACGTTCCACGATGGTCTCCCCCTGTGCCGCAAGGCCCGCGATGGCCAGCGCCGCGCCGCCGCGCAGGTCACGCGCCGTAACCCGCGCGCCGCTGAGCCGCTCCACCCCGCGAATGACCGCCGTGCGGCCGTTGATCAGAATATTCGCCCCCATGCGGTTCAGGTCGCCCGCATGAGCAAAACGGTTCTCGAATACATTCTCCACCACCACGGAGGTTCCCTTCGCCAGCGAAGCGATCGCCATCATCTGGGCCTGCATATCCGTGGGGAAACCCGGGTGGGGCTGGGTCTGCAGCTGGGCAAAGGCGGAAAGCCGCTCAGGGCCGTGAAGGGTCAGGGAGTTTTCCTGCCGGGAGATCACGCAGCCCATTTCTTCCAGCTTGGCGATCACCGCCAGCATTTCCTCCACCGGCACATTCCGCAGTCGGACGCTTCCGCCGGTGACGGCAGCCGCGGCCAGCAGCGTTCCTGCGGCGATACGGTCGGGCATGGGCCGGTATTCCACGCAAGTCAATCGGGACACGCCCTGCACCCGGATGGAATTGGTGCCCGCCCCGGTGATCTTGGCCCCCATGGCGTTCAGGAAGCGCTGCAAGTCCAGAATTTCCGGTTCCCGAGCCACATTATTCAGCACGGTCTCGCCCCGAAGCAATGCAGCCGCCATCATCACGTTCTCGGTTGCGCCCACGCTGGGGTAGTCGAAATGGACGGTAGCCGGGTGCATGTTGCGCCCGTCGCAGCGGATAACGCCGCCTTCTTCCTCCATCTGCACCCCCAACTGCCGAAGGCCGCTCAGATGCAGGTCGATGGGACGCAGCCCGATCTCGCAGCCGCCGGGCAGGGACACGTTGGCCCTGCGGAACCGGGCCAGAATGGGGCCCAGCAGAAAAATGGAAGAACGGATGCGTTTGGAGAGTTCTTCGGGCATTTCGTAGCCGCACAGCCCGCCCGGGTCGATCTCCAGCGTTCCGCCGTCCCTATGTACGCCGCAGCCCAGCGTTCGGAGGATTTCCCCCATATCGCTGATGTCGCTGAGCCGCGGGCAGTCCCGCAGAACGGTCTTCCCCTCCGTCAGAATCGCTCCGGCCATGATGGGCAGCGCCGCGTTTTTCGCGTTCTGCACCGTCCATTCGCCCTTCAGGCGTTTTCCGCCCCGAATCCGCAAGGCGTCCATATTTCCACCTCCGTCAAGCATCGCATGACCCATCCTATGCGCTGCCGGGAGATGTGTGAGAGCGCCGCAGGGGTTTCACCCCTGCACCCCGACCAGGGCGATGCCCTGGACCCGCCTTTGACCGCACAATGTGCGGTCGATCATGAGCTTGTTAAGGGCAAGGCCCTTACTGCAGGGTTTGGGGCCGCAAAGGCCCCAACGTCTTCATGCATGACGGGAAATATTGAAGAGGATGCCGACGGCGGCCATCAGAAGGGAAATGGAGGTGCCGCCTGCGCTGAAAAAAGGCAAAGGAAGACCGGTCGTTGGGAGAATGCCCACCACCACGCCGATGTTGATAAAGGCCTGTACAGAGATCATGGCGGTAATGCCCGCCGCCAGCAGACAACCGTAGCGATCCTGACAGTTCAGGGCAATACGCATTCCCGCCACGGCAAAGGCCACGAAAAGCAGAATGACCACGCAGCAGCCGAACAGGCCGAAATCCTCTCCGATAATCGCAAAGATGAAGTCGCTTTCCGGGTACGGCAGGTAGGAAAACTTCTGCCGTCCCTGCCCCAGTCCCCGGCCGAACAGACCACCGGAGCCGATGGCAATGAGCGATTGAGAAAGCTGATACCCTTCGTCGCTCATCTGGGCAAAGGGATTGCGGAAGGACAGCAGCCGCTCCCGGCGATAGGGCTCCGCCCATGCATAGGCAAATCCCACGGCCAGCCCCGCCACGCCCATCAGGCTCAAATGTTTCCATTTGGCCCCGGCCAGCATCATCATCAATACGGCTACGATCATGATGCTCCCGGCAGTGGACAGGTTGGGCTGCTGTAAAATCAGCAGAAACATGGCCGCCGGAACCACCAGCAGGGGAAGAATGCCCGTCCACAGCCGCTCCACCTGTTTGAGCCGAAAGCTGAGCGTGGAGGCCAGATACATCACCGAGGCGATTTTTGCCAGTTCCGACGGCTGAAAGCTCAGGCCCGCAATGTTCAGCCAGCGCCGGGAACCGTTCACATACACGCCGATCCCGGGGATCAGCACCAGCACCAGCAGCGCGAAGCTGCCGGTCAACGCCAGCATGACCACGCGGGGCTTCTGCCAGAAGGAATATGGAATCCGGCTGGTCAGAAGCATCAGAAATGCGCCCAGGCCCACGCCAATGAGCTGCTTTTTCACTTCCAGCAGCGCGTCGCCCTGATCGACTGCCTTGTAGTACGTGGCGCTGAACAGCGTCAGGAGGCCGCACATCATCAAAAGGGCCAGAATCAGCGCCAGCGTACCGTCCGCCGGTTTCAGCCGCGCCTTTCGGTTCTGCCGCCATACCGGCTGCCGTTCCAACATAAAAGCCCCTCCCAACGCGCTCGTTCAAGATGCTTCGCTTTTGTGCGCATCTCCTTCGCCGAAGGGAAGGGCTTTGGTGCCGTTTTACTGCAGCTGGTTCACCAGCTCCTTGAAAATTTCGCCCCGCTGCTCAAAATCCTTGAACATATCGAAGCTGGCGCAGGCGGGAGAAAGCAGTACATTGCCGCCGGAGACGGCCAGCAGACGGGATTTGTCGATGGCGTCGCCCATACTGTAGGCCTGACTGATTCGGTCATAACCAGCTTCTTCCAGCTGCTGACGAATCTGCCGGGAGGTCTCGCCCATGACCACCACGTGGGAGATCAGGCCGGAGGCAACGATTTCTTCGCAAAGCGGCATGAAGTTGGTGTGCTTGTCGTAGCCGCCGAGGATCAGCACCGTAGGCGCGCGCATACTCTGTACCGCCTTAATGGTGCTGTCCACATTGGTGCCCTTGCTGTCGTTGATGTAGGTAACGCCCTCCAGCACACGCACCTTTTCAATGCGGTGCTCCACGCCTGTAAAGATCTGTAGGGTGTGGCGGATGATCGGTGCGGGCACGTTCATGGCGCAGGCCATGGCTGCGGCGGCCAGTGCGTTTTCCAGATTGTGGGGGCCGGGGATCAGAATGGAGTCGGCGTCGCAGATGGGACGGGTTTCCCCCTTCCACTGCCAGACGATCTTGCCGTCCTTCACAAAAGCGCCGTTTTCCAGCTGTTGAGTGCGACTGAAGAAGGCCACCTGACTTTTCAGCTTTTCGGCCATTTTGTTCAGCACCGGGTCGTCATAATTCAGCACCGCAAAATCGTCCGCCGTCTGGTTTTCGAAAATGCGCTGCTTCATGCGGATGTACTGCGCCATGGTGCCGTGGCGGTTCAGATGGTCTTCCGTAATATTCAGAAGCGCCGCCACGTGGGGATGGAAGGTCTTGACGCTTTCCAGCTGGAAGCTGGATACCTCCACCACGGTTACGTCTTCCTTCTTGGCGGAGATCGCCACGGCGGACAGCGGGTAGCCGATATTTCCCGCCACATGAGTAATGCGCCCGGCGTTTTCAAAAATTTTGCCCAGAAGGGTCGTGGTAGTGGTCTTGCCGTTGGTGCCAGAAATGGCCAGCATATCGCCGTTCAGCAGCGACGAGGCCAATTCCAGCTCTCCCACCACGGGAATGCCCTTTTCCTTGGCGGCCTTCACCACCGGTGCGTCGATGGGCACACCGGGGCTGATCATCAGAATATCCGCTTCGTCCAGCAGCTTTACACTGTCCTCGCCCAAGCGGAACGCACAGGCCGTATTCCGCAGACTGTCCAGCTGGTCGCCGAAGGCTTCTTCCAGCTTCATATCCGACAAAACGGGAATGGCTCCGTGGCGGAGCAGCAGCTCGGCGGCGGCAATGCCGCTGCGGGCCATGCCTACCACCAGCACGCGTTTCTTTTCAAGTTTCATGACGGTTTTTCACCTCCGAAATCCGCAAAATACGATGGAGTCTGTCAGTTCAGGGGAAGGGAGAACAGAGCGATCAGGCACAAAAGACCCTCCACAACGGAGTACATCGCCACGATCTGCTGTTCGGTCATGCCGCTCAGTTCGAAATGATGATGAATGGGCGACATTTTGAAAATACGCTTGCCGTGGGTCACTTTGAAGTAGATGCGCTGAATGATAACGCTCATGGAAGATGCGAACATAGTAAAGCAGATCAGCAGCCAATAGAGCGGCATCCGCAGAAGCATGCTCATGCCCACCATGGCCCCGCCAATGAACATACTGCCCGTGTCGCCCATGAATACCAGCGCGGGATAGTGGTTGAACCGCAGGAAGCCCATGCAGCCGCCCGCCAGCGCCATGGCGAAGATCGCCAGATGCTGGTAGTTGCCGATATACTCCGAAGACAGCGCGGAAGCTCCGGCCAGCGTGACAAATACGGCGATCAGGCCCCAGGCGGAGCTGCCAATCACGCTGACGCTGGACAAAAGCCCGTCCAGCCCGTCCTGAAGGTTGGCGCTGTTGACCATAAAGATCATCGCCAGTGTCATCAGCGGCACATAGAACGCGCCCAGATCCCACTCCACATTAAAGAAAGGCACGATCACGCTGCTGCCGATCATGGGGTGCTTATAGCAATACCAGGAGAAGGCCAGCGAGATCACGACCTGCGCCACGACCTTCTGCCACCAGATCAGGCCCAGATTGCGCTTTTTCACGACCTTGATGTAGTCGTCCACAAAGCCCACCAGCATGGTCAGCAGCGAAACGCCGATCAGCGCCAGCGTAAAGTCCCACTGGCCGTACCAGTTGCCGGTCAGCACAGCCGCCGCCAGACAGGTGGTCAGCACGAACATCAGGCCGCCCATGGTGGGGGTGCCCTGCTTGGTCTTGTGGGACTGGGGACCTAGCTCGTACACCGTCTGACCGAATTTGAGCTTGCGCAGCACGGGGATCACCCGCGGCCCCAGCACCAGCACGCCCGCCAGCGAAAGGATCAGCGCCAGAATCAGCTTTAGCATGGTATTCACTCCTCTGAAGATTCACTCTCCGGCTGAAGCTCCCGGAGCAGCTCCTGCACGACGACCTTTTCATCGAAGGGACGCTTCACGCCCATGATGTCCTGATAAGTCTCATGACCCTTGCCAGCCAGAATGATGACGTCGCCGTCCCGGCCCATTTCCAGCGCGTGGCGAATAGCGTCCCGGCGGTTTTCGATGATAACATACTTGCCGCCCGTGGGCTTGATGCCTTCTTCAATAGAGGCCAGAATGGCGTTGGGGTCCTCGGTGCGGGGGTTGTCGCTGGTGAGGATGGAGAAATCCGCCAGCCGGCCGGCGATCTCGCCCATGATGGGCCGCTTGCCGTGATCCCGGTCGCCGCCGCAGCCGAAAAGCACGATCAGCCGGCTGCGGGTAAAGGTGCGCACGGTGGTCAGAATATTTTCCAGCGCGTCGGGAGAATGGGAGTAGTCCAGAATGACCTTGTAAGGGGTCTTGGTATCCAGCATTTCCACCCGGCCGGGCACGTTGACCACGCTTTCCAGTCCCTCCCGGATAGCCTGCTGATCAATGCCGAGGATCATGGCCAGCGAAGCGGCGGCCAGCGCATTGTACACGTTGAACATGCCCGTCAGGTGCATATGCACCGGCATTTCCTCCAGCCCGCGCAGCAGAATGGAGAAGGACACGCCGTCCTCGGAAATTTCAATATCCCGGGCGAACACATCCGCGTCGGAGCTGATGCCGAAGGTCAGATAGGGCACCTTGATGTCCTTGATGATCTTATCGCTGGTCTCATCGTCGGCATTCAGCGCGGCGTTGAGCACCTGTCCATGCATGAAGAAGCTCTTCTTGGTCTCGAAGTAGTTCTCCATGGTGCCGAAATAATCCAGATGATCCTGCGAAAGGTTGGTGTAGCACGCCGCCTCGAAGATGACGCCGTCCAGCCGGTGCATGGCTACGGCATGGGCGCTGACCTCCATGCTGACCACTTCCACGCCCTCGTCCCGCATCTGCCGCAGGCAGCGGTGCAGGTCGATGGGATCCGGGGTGGTCAGATTGCTGTGCAGCCGCTTTTCGCCGATCATATTGCCGGTGGTGCCGATCAGGCCGGTCTTGAAGCCCGCCTTTTCCAGAATGGCCTTCATCAGGTAGCTGGTGGTGGTCTTGCCCTTGGTGCCGCACACGCCCACCATACGGATCTCTTTTTCAGGGTGGCCGTAGAAGGCCGCGGCGATATAGGCCATGGCGGAACGGACGTTTTCCACCTTTACCTGAGGCACGTCCGCATCCAGAATGCGCTCCACCACAAAGGCGACGCAGCCGTTTTTCTCCGCCTGACCCACGAAAGTGTGAGCGTCAAAGCGCGCGCCGCTGATGCAGAAGAACAGACCGCCGGAGTTCTTCTCCCGGCTGTCGGTGATCAGGGCGTCTATGCGGACTTCCATATCCCCCTTCGTTTCCAAAACTCCGGGTACGTCCACCAGCAGATCCTTCAGTAGCATTGGTACTCCCCCATCCTTATGGATTCGGTAACTCAAAATGAACCAGCACGACGGAATCCGGCGCGAGAAAGCTTCCCGCGGCGGGCTCCTGCGAAACCGCGAAGCCGCTTCCATCGATCTCCATCTCCAGGCCGCGCTGTCGAAGCAGCGAAGCGGCGGATGCAATAGACTTGCCCGAAACGTCAGGCACGCATACCAGCGTTTCCGTCTCCGGCAAAGCCTCGTCGTAGGTGTAGAGCATCATCTGCCCGCCGTTGCGAAGCGTGGCGCCGGCGCTGGGCATCTGGGCGGTGACGCTGCCGCTGCCGCCGTCGTCCAGCACCTTCAGTCCCATGGAGGAAAGCGTTTGCCGGGCTTCCCACAAAGGCTGGCCCGTCACGTCCGGCACCTGCACCGGCTCGCTATCCTCCCCCTCGTCGGGCTGATAACCTAAATAAGGTAACACATCCTCGAGGATTTGTCTAGCAAAAGGCGCGGCGGTGGTTCCGCCGTAGTCCACCGGGGTATCGGCCTCGTCCACGATGACCAGAAGGGCGATGCGCGGGTCGTCTGCCGGGGCAAAGCCCAGAAACGAACCGATGTGAACGTTCCGCACGATGCGGCCGTCCTTGTACACCTGCGCCGTACCCGTCTTGCCGCCGATGCGGTAGCCGGGAATGCGGGCGTTCTTCGCGCCGCCGACGGCCACCACATCCTCCAGCAGCTTGCGCATGGTCAGGGAGGTTTCCTCCGAAATGGGCGTGGAGACCACCTTGGGCGAGGTGCGGTAGAGGACGGTTCCGTCCGGGGAGACGGCTTCTTTCAGCAGATAGGGTCGCATGAGCCGTCCGCCGTTGAGAACGGAGCAGGCGGCGGTCAGCAGCTGAATGGGCGTTACCGCCACGCTCTGGCCGAAGCCGATCCGCGCCAGATCCACATTCTTGACGGAATTCACGGGTATTAGTATACCACTTTCCTCCCCCTGCAAGTCAATATTCGTTTTCGACCCCAGGCCAAAAGCGTGCAGGTATTGGTAAAACCGCTGGGCCCCCATGCGCAGGGCCAGTTCCACAAAGACCGGGTTGCAGCTGTTCTGCAGGGCCTGTGCCATGGTCTCGGCCTTGTGGGGACTGCCCCAGCACTTGATGGTGTCCCCATCCACCTTGATCTTGCCGGAGCAGTAGAAGCCGTCCTCCGGCGTGGTCACGCCGCTGTCCAGCGCAGCGGCAGCCGTCAAGATCTTGAAGGTGGAGCCGGGCTCGTAGGAATCGGAGATCAGGCGGATGCGCATCAGGCTTTGCAGCGCGTCCAGCTGTTCCCGGGGCGGGTCGTTGGGGTCGTAATCCGGCTTGGAACACATAGCCAGCACTGCGCCGGTATACACGTCCATCACAAGGGTGTGAACGGCCTGCGCCTTGTTGACCTCGTAGCACTCCCGCATGGCCTTTTCCACGATTTCCTGAATGGTCGCGTCGATGGTCAGACGAATGGTGCTGCCATCCTGCGGCTCAATGTAGAGATTGCCGCTGTCGTAGATAGGGCGGGCTTTGCCGTCCACACTGCGCATACTGCGGCCCGCTTCGCCTCGAAGCAGCGTTTCGTACTGCTGTTCCAGCCCGGACTGGCCCACGCCGTCCACGTTCACCAAGCCCAAAGTCTGGGTCAGAAACGCGCCCCGCAGGTAGACGCGACGGACATCCTCGTCAAACAAAAGTGCGGATGCGGCCGCAGCGGTCTCCGCATCCTTACTTTGCTTTAGTTGACGCAGCTGGTCTGCCGTTTCCCGGGAGACCTGCCGTTTGAGCGTTACGGAGGATTTTCCTCGCTGAGAGGCCTTTTCCGCCACTTTTTCCTCGGAAAGGCCCAAAATCGGGCTGACGACCCGGGCAAACGCCTGCACGTCCTGTACCTTTCCGGGTTCCACACTGACGATATAGGCCGTGGCGCTCATCACCAGCGTTTGACCGTTGGTATCCAGAATATTGCCCCGGCGGGCATAGACCGTTCCTTCCCGCGTCCACTGGCGCACGCCCCGGCTGGTCAGTTCAGCGGAGCGTGCGGTGGTCAGATAGGCGATCCGGCACACGAGAACGCCGAAAAGAAAAATCAGCAGGACCAGAAGGGTCAGAACTCTTTTCCGAATGTGCAGCTCCGCAGGCATGATACTTCCCCCATTTTACGGTTTCGGTGCTAATGGGATGTATGCTGCCTTTTAGGCGGATAGAACCCTTTCGACGAGCAGTCTGTTTTTTCGGCGTTAGTTGCCGGAATCCGCAGAGACGTGGATCGTTCCGGCGGGAACGTCGGCTTCGTTCGCCACGCTTGTATTGACACTTTCCTCCGTTTCAGCGGAAGCGGTCACAGCGGCGGGGCGGGTGTCCACAGCCACCAGATAGACGGCTTCCGCCGCTTCTGCGGGGATCATGTTCAGGTCGCGGGCCGCAGCGTAGCAGATGGTGGATGCGTCGGAGGCCTGAGCGATCTCTTCCTCCAGACTGGCGTTTTGGGCACGATAATCCTTGATGGAGCGTTCCAGACGGTTGATGGCCTTCTGCCGCTCCGCAATCATGCCCTGCTGGGACAGCAGCAGAATGCCGCAGAAAAACAGCACCGCCGCTACGATCAGTACCAGCGCCCGTACGGAAATGCGTACACCGCTTTTGCTGTATTCCCGGCGGAGAGACTCGCTGAGGGTCTGATCCTCCGCATCCAGCCGCTCTTTTTCCAGCATCAGGGCCTGTGTGCGGCGACGGCGCTGACGATCCGGCTGAAGCCGGCCCGTTCTCAGGTCGATATCGCTGGCGGGCAGATATACGCTGCTTTTCACCTGAAAACGCTCGGTGGGCACATACTGTTCCGCGCCGCGCTGGGCAAAGCTGTCGTAAGTGTACACATATTGTTCCATGGTTGCTTCTCCTTTCCGTATTCGTTACGGAAAACCTTTATTCTTCCATCATATTGCCGATTTCGTCCAGCAGGGCCTCCCGGTGCTCCCGGAAGAAGAGATCCTCGTCGTCGGCCGTCTTGCGGTCCACAATGCGGATGTGATCCAGCGCACCGCTGATCTCCACATCGCGGGCGTCGCCCAGTACCATCTGGCGCAGCTTCAGCGGCAGAAGCAGACGGCCCTGACCGTCCGCCTCCATGCCGCGATAGCTCATCTTGGCCAGATAGGCCTGATACTTTTGTACAGCGGGTTTGCGCTGATTGAGGCGGTAGAGCTCCGCCAGAAGTTCATCGAACACCGGGTCGGGATAAAGGGCGATTCCTTCGCCGTCCCTGGTAATGCTGATGGTAAATACTTCGCCCAAGGGCTTGCGATAGGCGGTGGGGATGATAATGCGGCCCTTGGGATCCAGCGAATGGTCGTAGCTGCCGAAGAAAGTGTAGTTTTTGGGAAGGCTGGAGGCGCTTTGCGTTTGCTCTGCCGCCCCATGCGTCTCGTCCATGCGCTCCACCCTCCGTTCCTCTGCGTGGCATTTTGTTCCACTTTCTGGCACCTAAAACCATTATGCGCCACTCCCCTGAAAATTGCAACGGCTCAAAGCTGTGTCCCGCAAGGCTTTGACGCTTTTTTCGGCAAGAAATCCCATCTTTTTTGCGAACGATTGTTCGAACGTTTTCAAAGCAAAAAAATAAAAAGTTTGGAAAGTTTGCCAAGGCAATCTTTCCAAACTTTAGGGAACAAATGTTTTGTTTTAATTATTACATTTTTATTTCAAAATATGGTCTAAAAATTTAGATTTACTTTAGCTCCTGTGGGAAGACCTTTTCGATCCGCCGCAAAGAAAAATGAAGCGCGTCGCAGCTGACCAGATGGTACTCCACCCCGCGAAGCAGCCCTTCAAAGCCCACCTTGATCCCGGCTCCATGCAGGTGGCCGAATACAACCGTGCGCACCCCATGGCGTTCCAGGATCTCCGTAAAGGGCGTAGAAAGCAGATCTTTATACAGCGGCGGGTAGTGCATCATCACCACCACCGGCAGACTTCCGCACGCCAGCTTTTCCGCCTGCTGCAAAGACATTTCCAGCCGCAGCAGTTCCCGCTGGAAGATCTTCACATCCTGCGGGTCGGCGGGCTGCCCCTCGCCGGGAATGTTCCAGCCGCGGGTACCGCAGTAGACCACCCCGTCCAGCGCCAGCGCGTCGTTCTGAATGGCGTACATATTTTCCGGCAAAAGGGCGCGCACCTTGCTGATGGAATTCCACCAGTAGTCGTGATTGCCCCGCAAGAGCAGCTTCCGACCGGGCAGCGCGGCGATCTGCATCAGATCGTCCCGGGCCTCGCTGAGCTGCATGGCCCAGCTGATGTCGCCGGGGATCAGCACCACATCCTCGGGTGCGACCATGGAAAGCCAATTTTCCCGAATCACGTCAAAATGGCGATCCCAATGATCGCCAAAGACATTCATGGGTTTTTCCTGATGTCCCGGCAGATGGAGATCGCCAATTGCATAGATTGCCATGGATGCCTCACTTTACAGGCCGCCAAACTCAGCGGTCGTCGTCGTCCTTGTCCTCGTCGTCATCCTCGTTTTCGTCTTCAATGACGCTTTCCAGCGAAAGCTCATTCTGAATATCGCCGTACTCGTTGGCGGGGATATCCTCTTCAATTTCCGGAATGATCTCGTCCATGGTGCTGACGGAATTGAGTCCAATGGTGGACTCGTCCACGGAAACGGGTGCATCCTCCACTTCTTCGCGGCCGCCGCCGGACTGCATTTCCTTCAGGCAGCTCAGGCAAACGTCCTTGCCGGGCAGCGCGGGGGCCGCGTTGCATACGGAGCAAAGTTCCATATCGTCATTGGTAGGCTCGCCCTTCATCTCGCGAAGGCATACCTTGCAGTATTTTTCATCCTCCCGGATATAATTCAGATCGCACCGTGGGCATTTGACCAGTTTCATGTGATTTTTCCCTCCATCAAATCAGGGCCTTGACCCTGCCAGAATATCCTGCCAGCCATTTCCATGGAAATAAGCTTCCATTTATATTGCATCTAAATGACAAATATATTACGATTTTATTACGCTTTTGGCGTAAATCACCGTATATGGGAGGTAGACTATGAAAACCAAAATGTTCACAGCTTTGGCAGCGGCCGGTCTTTGTACGGCCATGGCCTTTGCCGCTTTCGCAGACGGCACGCCCGCTTCACAATTCGGTTTTTCCGGCTGGCCCTACCGTCAGGAAACGGATTGCACACCCCGGCAGACCGTCTGCCCGACCGCCACGTCGGAACCTGTCAGCACCCCGAAGCCTGCCGCGACCGTTCAGCCGCCGGTCATTCCCAGCGAGCCGACCCGCTGTCCCATTCAGGAGCCTGTGTTGACGCAGGAACCTGCGCCTACCGCCGCACCGACGCAAGCGCCCGTGATCTCGCCGGTTCAAACGCCCGAAGCGACCGCCGCGCCCACGGAAACACCCGCTCCCACTTCTGTTCCTACGAAGAGGCCCACGCAACAGCCTGTTCCTACCGTGGCGGAAACGCCGGAACCCACGAGAAATCCAGTGATTGCAACGCCCTCTCCTTCCACGGGCAATGATTATACTACGGGTTCCATCACTGCGCAAGAGGAAAATGCATTTCTTTTGCTCAATCAGGACCGTGCGGCCAACGGTCGCTCTGCACTGACGCTGGATCCGTCCCTTTGCGCGCTGGCCCGGCTGAAGAGTCAGGACATGAACGCGAACCATTACTTTGCCCACACTTCCCCCACACTGGGCAGCGCGGCGGAGATGCTTCGAAACCACGGCTATGCCTTCACCTCCGTCGGGGAGAATATCGCCCACCACGCCACCGTGGCGAAGGCGCAGGCCGCGTTTATGTCCAGCACCGGACACCGCACCAACATTCTTGGTAGTCAGTGGACGAAGGTCGGTATCGGCGTATGCTCCGACAGCCAGGGATATGTCTACGTGACCCAGCTGTTCGTTCGTTAAAATTCGACAAATGGAAAAGAGACAGGCGTTGTCCTGTCTCTTTTCGGCTTACCATCGGGAAAAGCGCCCCGTCCGCCGGCCCGGCCATCCGCTTTCCGTTTTTCGACGCAGATAGGGATCCGCGCCAATACCGACGGCCCGAAGGACGCTTCGGCCCGCCATGCTGCCCCGGGGCCGGACGTAGGTGCTCAATGCCGTCCGGGGCGTTTCCTCCACCGGGCGGAAGGGGTCTTCTGTAGGACGGACGTGAAGATACCCGTCGGAATAGACCGGCTCTGCCGCCTTCATTCTGGGCAGGGCCGGAAGAAGCACAGCCTCGCTGGTTTGCAGAGCGGGACGTTTCCAAAGGGAACGCTGGATCATGCAAACCCTCCTTTCCTTCATGCCTTCCATGCTGGTTTGGGAAGCTGCTTCATCCTATTCATTTTACGGGGAAACGTGTGCGGCCAGCCATTCCTCCCGGGTAATAGCATACACCCGGGTAAAGGTATTCAACTCGTCCGGGTAGGTCTCCACCAGGCGCATCCCGTTCTTTTTGGCTACGCCGCAGGAAGCCTTGTTATCGTACTTCATATAGGAATAGACTTCCGGGAGCTGCAAGTCCTCAAAGGCATACTGCAGACAGCGGCTCGCCGCTTCGGAAGCATAGCCCCGGCGCTGGTAACCCCGATGAATGTGATAGCCGATCTCCGGCAGCATTTTTCCGTGAACGCACTGCATGGCCATGCCGCAGTCGCCGATCAGGCGGTTTTCTTCCTTCAGAATGACCGCCCACAGGCCGAAACCGTAGTTCTGGTAGTTTTCCAGATTCCACTCAAGCCACTGCCGCACCTTTTCTTCATCAAAGGGCGCGGGATAGTGCTTCATGGTTTCCGCATCCGAAAGGATCGCATACCATGCCGCGAAGTCGTCGTTTGTCAGTTCCCGTAAAACCAGCCGTTCCGTTTCCAACCGCATAACGCCACATCCTTTTTAAGATGAATGAAAACAAAATCAGGATCGCTTCGAAGACTGCCTTCCCGCGCCAGTAAAAATGAAATTGAAGAAATGCAAATCTACATTTTATTGTAGGGGCTTTTTTGCATTTGTCAATGGCGCATCTGGGTTTTTGCCGCATGGAAGCCTTTTCCTCGGCGCACACTATGGACGGCAAACCGTGCCCTTCGGCAGGGCTGGTAATGGCAGGGAGGTCTGAAAAATGCAATGGTGGGTCGCCGCAGCGGGCCTTGCGCTGCTGTTTGTTTTCTTTCTCAGTACTCGAAAAAAGCCGTTTTTCCCCCGTCAGGAATCGTTTTCAGAAGAAACGCTGTCCGCCGGAATGGCCGCTCTGGCAGAGCAGAAACCAAGCCGCAGGCGCGTTCGGCTTTTGCTGCCCGCTTCCGAACGAAGTGCCCTGGAAAAAAACCTCCGATTTCTGGACAGGCTGCCGGAGGATGAGCTGCTGCCCGCGTCCCGCTGCTTCTGTGAGAACGGCCGCTATTTGCAGGAGGAAGGCGCCGCTTTGCAAGCCGCGCTAAAGGGCGTTCGGCTTCCGGCCTTCCCGGACGGAGAATGCCGGATTGCCTGTTTTTCCCGGGAATTTTTGGCCCATACAGCTGGGGAACTGCGGCTTTCCACCCTGACGGACGCGCTGACTGCGTGGCAGAAGGTTCAGCCCTTCAGCGAGGAGGAATTGACCGTTCTTCCGCAGTCGCTTCGCCTGTCGCTTCTGCTTTTGCTAAACGAGCTGTCCTATTCCTGCGTTCAGGAACAGTCGGCGCGCCGTCAGGCCGACCGTCTGTGCCGCCTGTTGGAAAAGGGCCGGGAACGTAGCGCCATGGCGCTGTTTCGGCGTCACAGTCAAAACGCCAGTTTTCTGGAACGACTGGTCTCCCGCTGGCGGCAGGGAGATTATAATGAGCAGCTGCTTTGGTTGGAAAACCAGCTGAGCGGGCAGGAGCGTTCTGCGGAAGCGGCGGCGGAACAGGAGCACGAACGGCAAGTCGATGCGGCCCGTTGGTGCGGCAATGCCATTGCATCCCTTCACGCAGTGGAAAAGGCCCCATGGAACCGTCTTCTGGAGGAATGGAGTGATCTGCACCGGCTGCTCTGCGAGGATGAAGTCTATCCCCAAATGGATCAGAAAAGCCGGGCTTACTACCGGCGGCTGGCTGCCGGCATCGGCCGGGAAGCAAAGGTTTCCGCGCAAGAAGTCTGCGAAGCCGCGCTGGAGCTGGCATCCTCCGCCGAAGGTTCGCCCCTTTCCCATGTAGGATACTATCTGGCGGATGAAGGGTTGGAAGAACTGACTCTGCGGCTTAACCCCGAAAGGCGTTTTCTTCCTCTGCGGTTATTTTTCCGTTTGCACGGGAAGATTTTCTTTTTCGTACTGTCTGGACTTCTGTTTGCGCTTCTGCTTGCTCTGGCAGGATTTCTCCGTTTATCCGGGTGGCTGTGGCTGCCCTTTGCGCTGATTTTCTGGGAAACGGGGCGGCAGCTTTTCTTCCGGGTTTATCAACGCCGGGCCGAGCCGCATATGGTTCCCCGAATGCAGTTGGAACGGCTGGCCGACGAACAGCGCACGCTGGTGGTTTGCCCCATCCTGCTGCTCAATCCCGCTCATGCTCTCTCCATGGTGAAGAAGCTGTCCGTCCTCCACTGCGCCAATCCCGACCCCAATCTGCACTTTCTGTTGCTGGGCGATTATCGGGATAGCCTGACCGGCTCCATGAGCGACGACGGCGAGATCATCTCTACCGCCGCCAGCGCGGTTCAGGCCCTTCGGGAAAGCACAGGGCATGAGTTTTTCTATTTGCAGCGGGAACGGGTCTACCATATGCCCGATCACCTGCATATGGGCCGAGAGCGCAAGCGGGGCAGTCTGGAGACTCTGCTCAAACTGATTCAAGGCGAGCCCATTGAAGACCGTTTCGCCTATGCCTCCCTGCCGCCGGAAACACTGAAGGGCCGGTATCGCTATGTCATTACGCTGGACAGCGATACCTTTCTGCCGCCGGGTGCGGCGCTTCGGATGGTAGGAGCCATGCTGCATCCTCTGCAGCGGCGCTGTATCGGCCCTCACGGCTGGCGGGGCGTCGGCGTTCTTCAACCTCGAATGGAAATCGCAGCGGACACGGTGGAAAGCCGCCTTTCATTCATGCTGGGCGATTCAGGTGATGCTGAAGCCTGTTTCTTCGGCTGTGCGCTGGGCAGCGTCACGAATCAGGGCAAGGGTATCTTGGAACCATCTCCGTTTTTGCACGCCACGGAAGGGAAAATTCTCCCCGGCGCGGTGCTGAACCCCGCCCTGCTGGAAGGGCAGCTGGCGGGCTGTGCCTATGCCCCCGATATCGCTCTTTATGAAAGCCAGCCCCAAACGCTGCATGGGTTTCTTACCCGGCTGCGCAGGCGAACCCGTGGCAACTGGCAGCTTCTCCCCTACGTGCTGCCCGTCTTTCCGCCGGGACGCAGCGCGCCGCGAAAGGCACTAAATGGCCTGAGCCGCTGGAAGATCGTGCTGAAGCTGCTCTGTTCTCTGGAAAACGCCCTGCGAGTACTGCTGCTGTTCTGTCTGGCGGCGCAGGGGACCGCCGGGCTTTTCTGGGCGGTGCTGCTGGTGCCTGATCTGCCGGGGCTGTTTCCCCTAAGCGGCGTTTCCCTAGCGGCGTTTGTGACCCGGTTGATGGTATTGCCGCTGAACGCCGCCATGGAGCTGGACGCGATCGGGCGAACGCTATACCGGCTGTTCGTCTCCCGACAGAATTTGCTTCAATGGGGCAGCGCCGCCCAGCTTCAAAAACCTTCCGACAAGCCGCCCATGCTCTATTTTATCTTATGTATGCTGGCTTCCGGCGGCATGGCGGCGTTTTCCGTTTTTCTGCACGGTTTCTTTCTGCCGGGGCTGATTGCCGCTCTCTGCTGGGCGGCGCTGCCCTTCCTGCTGTTTCTGCTGGAAGCACCGCGAGACGTATCGCCCCGGCCCACGGAGTATATGCGGGAGGTGCTGACCCGCTTGGCAGCCGGAACCATGCTGTACTTTGAGACCGCCGTCACCGACGAAGCCCACGGTCTGCCCGCCGACAATGTGCAGATCGAACCCAACAAAGGCATTTCTCACCGCACCTCGCCCACCAGTATCGGGCTGTATCTGATCTCCCTGCTGGCAGCGGAAAAACTGCGTCTGCTCCCAGCTGCGGAAGCGGCCCGTCGAATTGGCGAGACCCTCTCCACGCTGGAAATGCTGCCAAAATGGCAGGGGCACCTGTACAGCTGGTACGATACCCGCACTTTGGAACCGCTGCCACCACCCTTTGTTTCCTCGGCGGACAGCGGTCAGCTGGCGGTGTGTCTGACCGCCTGTGCACAGGGGCTTCGGGCACTGCTGCCCATTTTGCCGGAAACGCTTCACGATCTCCCCGCCCGGGCGGACGCGTTGGCCAAGGGTATGGATTTTTCTGTCCTGTTTGATGAAGAAGCGGAGCTTTTCTGGGTCGAGGTTCGCCCAGACCAACCGAACGAAAGCCGCAGCCATCATGACCTGTTGGCCAGTGAAGCGCGGCTGCTCAGTTTTTACGCCGTCATGACCGAACAGGTCCCTCTGCGCCACTGGTACCGGCTGGGCCGTATCCCTGTGCGCATACGCCGGGGACAAAGTTTACTCTCCCGTAACGGTTCCTTGTCCGAGTACATGACGCCCCTGCTGTTTCAGCCGCCAATTCCGGGCACGCTGCTGACCTCCGCTCTGAAAGCCGCCCTGCGGCAGCAGCAGGTGCACCGGCCGGGCGGCGTTTACGGGGTCAGCAAAAGCGGTTGTCATACCTTTGACACGGAGCTTTATTATCAATACAAGGCCTTCGGCCTTCCGCCGCTGGCGCAGCGTTCCGACCCGCCGAACAATGTTGTTGCGCCCTATGCGTCGATTCTGGCCCTGCCGTTGGATCTGCGGCGCGGCTTTCAAAACCTGCTTCGGCTGCAAAACATGGGCATGGAAGGCCCCATGGGCTTCTTCGAAGCAGCCGATTTTTCCGAAAAACAGCATGGATTCCAAATCGTCCGCAGCCACATGAGCAGCCATCAGGGGATGATCCTCGCTACGCTGTGCAACGTGCTGTGCGACCAGTATATTGCGCGGCTGTTCAGCGACCTGCCCCGCGTACAGGCTTACCGGCTGCTCTTGCAGGAAAAGCCCGGCAGACTTCGGGGAGCGGTTCTTCGTCCCCTGCGGCGTAAAGCGCGAGCGGCGGCGGAAGTTTCCGCCGTTGCCTCGCGGGAGGGCCGTGCGCTCTGCTTTCCCATCGACGCACACGTGCTGGGCGGCGGAGGCTCCACCTGGTTCGTCGATGCGCAGGGCGGCGGGTATCTGGCCAAAAATGGACGGATGCTGACCCGTTTTCACGAGGACTGCACCCTGCCCTCCGGACCCCGGCTGTACCTGCGGGATGGTCAAAGCGGCTCCTTCCGGGATCTGTGTATTCCTTCTGTTTCCGAAAGCATTCGATTTGAAACGGCGCAGGCCGTCTTTTCCAACGAATTTTTCCAAATCAAAACCACTCTGCGTCTGTTCGTCAATCCGTTGGACGGAGCGTTTCTGCATCATCTGACCTTGGAAAATCAGGAAGACGCAGACCGGGCGCTGGAAATTGCCAGCTATCTGGAACCGGCGCTCTGTCCGCCGCAGGAGGATGAAATGAATCAGAACATTTTCCTCCATACGGAAAAAATGGGGCAAACCGGTGTTGCGGCTCTTCGCCGTCCCACAGGGGACAATGAACCGCCCGTCCGTCTGTGGCATCATCTGTGCGCCGACGTGCCCTTCGAGGCGTTTCAGGTGCAGACCGACCGCGCCGCCTTTTTGGGACGTGGAAGAAGCGTCCGTGCGCCCCATGCATTGGAAACGCCGATTTTCAAGTGGAAGGACAGGATCGGGGACGAGATCGACCCCTGTCTCAGTCTGCGGGCTTCCTTCGTGCTGTCCGCCAAAGGGCGCGTCACGCTGACTTTCATCACCCATTGTCCCGGACAAAAGGAGAAGGTTTCTTCCTTTTTGGAACGTTACGACCGTCCCGGCAATATTCTGCGCCGCTTCGATTTTGCCAAAACCCGTGCGCTGGTGTCCGCACGGTATCTGGGGCTGTCGCCATTGGAGCAAAACAGCATTTTCCGTTTGGCGGGCTGCCTTTGCTACACAGGTCAGCCCATGCAGTTCCGCTATTCCTCCCGGAATGAGCTGCCACGGGAAAAGCTGCGGACGCTGCGTCTGGGCGGTGGCTTTCCCCTGTTGATGCTGGAATGCGCTGACCGGGCTTCGGTGAATATGGCGGACTTGCTGCTGCGGGCGCACGCCCTGTTTCGCATGAACGGGCTGAAATTTGATCTGGCGCTGCTTTGCAGCCCTGCTTCGTCAGAATCCCCGGCGCTGACTCAGACGCTGGGCGAATTGTGCCGCAAATGCCACAGCCACGAACTGCTGGGAAAGACCGGAGGAGTCCACTTTCTGGAACGGGAGCATCTGTCCGAGGAACAAGTCCGGCTGCTGCGGGCCGAGGCGCGGCTGGTGCTGCATTCCAGCGAAGGTTCTATTGATGATCAGCTGGAACGAATGTGCTTTTCCCTGCGCAAACGTCCCGGCTTCTTCTGCCAGCCGGATGAAAGCAAGACCGCCCTGTCCGCCGGGGAAAAACTTCGATTTTTCAACGAATACGGCGGTTTCACGCCGGGCGAAGGAGATTATCAAATTCTTTTGCCGCCGGGCAGACAAACGCCCGCACCCTGGTGCAATCTGCTTTGTTCTCAGGAATTCGGCACGCTGGCGGGCGAAAGCGGGCTGATCTTCTCCTATGCCGGAAGCAGCCTGCGGGGGCGGCTGACCCGGCACATCAGCGACAGTGTTTGCCCCCGCGGGCAGGAAAATTTCTTTCTGCGGGACGAAGAACGCGGGCTGATCTGGTCGATCACCCGCTGGCCCTTGGGAGCCGGGCTTTCCTGCCGCGTCACCCATCGGCCCGGAGAAACGGTATACGAATCCGCCGGGTATGGGATTCAATGCCGGTTAAGCTGCTTCACTGATCTGGAAGCCCCTTTCGGAGTAAGGACTTTGTATCTGCGCAATGACGGCACGGACGAACGAACGTTGAGTTTTTTCCACACCTGCGTTTTTCAGCCGGGCGAGGCTCGTTCCGCGCAGCTATGCACCATGGAGCGGGGAACAGACGGTTTCCTGCTGGCCATTCCCGATCTGCGAGGCTTCGGCTGCCTAATCGGATTAGACCCGGAGCCGGACTACGCCGCCTGTATGAGCGCCGGTGTTTTCGAAGGGCTCTGGGGCGATGTACCTTGGGCGCTGGCGCAGTCCGGCCCCTTGCCCAACGATGGTGGAAATACGGCGGTACTCTGCTTTTCCGTCGTGCTCAAACCGGGCGAAAGTAAAACCATCGTTTCGGCGCTGGGATTTTTCCGAAGCCGTTCCCGTTTGGAAGCAGCCGTTGCCGCCTTTCGGGCGGATGGCGCTACCCTGCGTCTGCACCACTGCCGCCAACGCTGGGAGCGCCGCCTAGGCGGGCTGCGTTTCGATCTGCCGGACGAAGCGCTGTGCCTGATGCTGAACCGCTGGCTACCTTATCAGGTGATTGCCTCCCGGCTTTTGATGCGAGCTGGCTTCGAACCGTCCAGCGGGGCCTGTGTTTTTCAGGATCAGTTGCAGGACGCGCTTGCTCTCCTTTACACCAGCCCGGAGGTCGTGCGGGAACTGCTGCTTCGCTGCGCAGTCCATCAATTTGAGGGAGGCGACGTACAAATCTGGTGGCATCCGCCCCGCTGCGGTGTGCGCGTTCCCGCTTCGGATGCTCCGCTGTTTTTGCCTTTTGTCACCGCCGCCTACGTCAGAGCCACCGGCGACACGGCCATTCTGCAGGAGAGCGTTCCCTATCTGCGGGACGAACCGCCGGAGGAAGGCGAGCAGGAGCATTGTTTCACGCCAGAAGTTTCCGAAATGATCGAACCCTTATGGCAACACTGTCTCCGGGCCATCGACCAGATACGGCTGGGCGAACATGGTTTTCCTTTGTTAAGCGACGGTACGGATGCGGCGAATACGGAAAGCATCTGGCTGGGTATGTTCCTATGCGAGGTCATCCGCTGTTTTCTCCCTTATGCAGATGAAAAAAGTGCCCACCGTCTCTCCGAGCGCCGTGACGAGCTATTAGCGTCTCTGGAACGGTACGGTTGGGATGGGGCGTGGTATCTACGAGCCTACGACCGCGATGGTGACAAGATTGGCGCGTCTTCCAACCGCGAATGCCGCATTGACCTGCGACCCCAAGTCTGGGCTGTTTTCTGCGGTCTTTCCAAGGAGCGCTGTCAGCTTGCCATGGAGAGTGTCTGGCAGCTGCTCTACGAACCGGACGCGGGGCTGCTCAAGCTCTTTACGCCGCCCTTCGAAGAGGAAAACCGGCCCACTTTCATACCGGGTAATCGAGAAAACGGCGATCAATCCGCCAGCGCCGCCTGTTGGGCCATGGGCGCTTATGGCCGCTTGGGTCAGTCGAGCCGTGCGTGGGAGCTGGCCCTGCGGCTTCTGCCGGTATATCGCGGCTTTGACCGCCAAGCGGCGGATCAATACAGGGCGGAGCCATACGTGATGGCCGGAGATGTTTCCGCGCACCCCTCCCAGCTGGGGCGCGGCGGGCGGACTTGGTACACCGCCAGCGCAGCATGGTACCAGTTCATCTTATTGGAAGAACTGCTTGGGTTCCACAAGGAAGGCAGCGTTCTCTACTTTCGCCCCGTCCTTCCCGAAGCATGGGATTCCATTCACATCACCTATCGCTATTACAGTGCCACCTACCGTTTCCACATTTCCAAAACCTGCTCCGCCCCCACGCTCGACGGCGAGCCTCTTACCGGCAACCGCATTCTTCTGCAAGACGACGGCCGCATCCACGAGGCAGGGCTATGCCCTGCACCCTTTTCTGCGCGTCTTTGACGCGCAGGGGTGTAGAGCGACATGCGGCTTGGCCTGGGTTTTACCGCCGTGGCGCAACAGGCGCCATGGCTCGCCGGTTCAGTGTGGCTCTCCGTCAGCTGAATAGAAAAGGCCGCCATTCGGCGACAGGCCTCATGGCTTGCTGAAAGGCCAGCGCGGATTTGAACCTGCGCTGGCCTTTTTGTTTGAGAAATATTCAAGGCACGCCGAAGCATCCCAACTGACATTCTTTTGAGTTTGCTAACCGCCAACCGCGGGGGAGCAGAGCGGCAATAGGCAGCGGAGGGAAAAAGGCCCGCCCATTTATTTTGACGGCGGAAAAAGGCGAGCACAGGAGCGCGCACAAACGAAGGAGATAACTCTCCAACTATGTCGCGCGCGACGTTGCGAGCCCCGCCGGCAAAATGGGCAATAAAGGGCTTTTTCCCGGCGGGTGAGCGCAGCGAACTGTCCCGAAGGGAAGCGTG
>ERZ827423.1228-NODE-1228-length-26196-cov-60.687349_pt1 | contig 26196 bp, 21 predicted proteins | sample MGYA00519775_ERZ827423 | MGnify/ENA primary metagenome ERZ827423 (study PRJEB31778, sample SAMEA3449296) | human gut metagenome | biome: human gut; feature: human-associated habitat; material: faeces | place: United Kingdom | collected 2010/2012 ...
CTATCGCCCCTCATTTCTATTTTATCTTGTTTGTACCCCTTGTACACCGATGTTTACTTTGCCGTTTCTTCTACTGGTGACTACTATTACTAAAGGGCCTTCGGCTCTCCGTGTTTAACCTACACTTTGCGCTGGTCTGCTGCCTGGATGAACTGGACATTGATCACGTCCCGGCCAGCGGACTTGTCACCCCGGAGGAGCATCGTCAGGGCGAAGCGATCCTCTCCAATGTGGACAAGCTGCCCACGGAAGATGACAAACAGGCTGCACTGCTCCGCGTGTTTGACCTCGACCCCTATCAGGCGCGTTGGTACAGCTATGTTTTACAGCACTACGGAGATCAGGATGGGCAGCTTTCCAACACCGCCCACTACTTCGGCGTTCTCACAGTCGATGAGGAAAAACGTTCCTTGTTGGCAAAATTCGCAGAGTCGTTCGTCATTGACACCGAACAGCAGGCCTTGGCTGCCCAGGAGAAGATCGACGCCTATCGCAAAAAGCTGGCATATTTTGAGCCACTGCTGGAAACGCAGACGGTGTTACAAGCTGTAAAGAAGTTTGATGAGGAATACCGGACTGTTGACGGCATTGTCTGCAGCACCCGCGAAGCGGCTGATCAGGCCAGAAAAGAGTCTGCCGATGTCCGCCGAATTCTTCGTACTGCCGATGGCGATGATCTGTCGGCGCTGAAGCAAGCGGAGACTGCATTGTCACAGTACCATTCTCAGGTAGCAGTTGATGCGCAAAACGAAATTGGCAAGCGCCGACAAGCTGCTGAGCTTGCAACGCGCACTGTCGAACCCCGATTAGAGGGGACTGAACCTATCGTCTGCGATGATGCAGACGAAGCCGAATCTCTGCGGGGATATGACAACATTCTATATGCCCGGTTAAAGCAATGCGGTGAAGGCGTTGAGGCGGAAACGGCTCTTGCTGCTCTTAAAAACGATATGATAAGAGTTGGCTATCCTGCGCAGATACAGGATCTCTATTTATCAGAGATCAACCGGCTGCTGGCGGACATTGACCGCGCAAAGCGAACTGTGTTCGGCACTGAATACCCTACGCGGGAACGCGCAGCGGCGGCTAAGGCTGCTTATGATACACTGCGGGAACAGGTTGCCGCGCCGGAGGCAAAAAAGACTGCCGAGGATCTTCGCAATACCATAGCGCAAAGCGACCTTCCGGATGCCCAGCAGGAAGAGCTGCGGGACACATTGTTTGAGAACGAAAATGAAAAGGAACTAAAAGCTGCAAAAAGGCTGTCTGCCATAAGCGGAGTCATTTTGCTTGTCATTGTGGCTTGCACCGTTGCCTTTGGCCTGAAATTCACCCCCGCCCTGGCATCTAAGAACGTGTCGTTCTTGGGTCAGAACCTGGTGATGACCACGCAGGAAGTTTCCAATGATCTTGGCTATGTGGATGGCCTTCGGAACGGCGTTCTGATTTTTGGACATGCGATCATAGAGATCTTTGTCGGGGCATTTTATGATTATATTGCCGGATTTAACCACGGCTTTCTTTTCAATATGGTATGGGCTGTCCTGGGTTTGCTTTGGGTGTTTATGAAATACGCGTTCTTCGCTGTTGCACACTATTGCGTCACCATTGTGCTGGCATTTTCCCAGAAAGCTACACTGGGGTATTATGTGGGCTACCTCATCTCAGCGCCTATCCCTTTCATAGTCTCGAAATTCAACTTTAATGAAGAGGAACGCGAGGAGAATGTTGCAAAAGTCAAGGAAATGAAGCCAAAGCGCATTGCCAAGTGGATCATCATTCTTTTGCTGGCCATTGGCATAAGTGTTGCCTTTATCTGGATGGAAACCAATGGTTATGCGATCCGCCTGTAGGAAAGGATGTGTAACATGAAGAAATGCAGTTTGTTTGCAGCCGCCATGCTGTGTATCCTGCTATTATCCGCTTGCGGGAACAGTACATCCTTTACGTCCAACTCGCCAAGAACTCAAGCCGATGTCAAACGGGATCTGGAGCAAAGCGAGGCCTTTTGGAACATGGTCGCCCCGGCGGCTCCCGATGCCTACCGCCTGACGGATGTCACAGTTCTTGCGCAATTCACCGAGCCAGAGGAGCATGATGTGCTTAGCGTCTCCGTGACTGCACAATCGGACGTTGCCACCTATACTGGGGTACTCAGTGCGAGTTATGACTATATCGAAGGACAGGGTTACGTGCTGGCCCGTATACTGCAAGGCAGCCCTGGCTCTTATTCCGACATACAGCTTCCCGACGGCTCTCTTGCCTCTACATTTTGGAACATGGCTATGGCAGAAGTAAATGGCACATTGCAGGAAACAAGCGTAGAGGGTATCGCATCGGACGAAACCCATTGTAAACTGAAGGGAACATTTGACTACCGTGATGACGCGCTGCACTTTACCGGTACTATTTCCGCGTATGTGACCGCTACCTTTGCCGACGGTGCTTGGCAGATACTCACCAGCGATCCCATATATGGCCAGTCACCTATAACCGTAGAAGCTCAGTCCGGCAGGTTTGATCCAGCCAATGAGGTATACTGGAGCAACAACCTCGGATTGGAGATAATTAACGCCTACTATGTCGATGGACATCAGTATTATGACCGCTTCAGCTATTACAGTTCCGCAGATCTAACCGCTAGAGAAGTTATTAAATACGGCTTTCAAAACGTAGAAAAGCACGTATTGGCAGACGATGCCTATATGGGTTCTGACGGCGTAGGCTTCCTTTCCACTTCAACAGGCCCGATGAGCGAGGCAGATATATATCCGTACCTGGACATGATCAAGGCTTCCGACCCAAATGTGCTTATCATTACAGACGCAAGGCAATACTTGCGTGAGGTCTTGATTCAGCCGGACTATATGATCGTCGCAAAAGAATATACCGATGAAAACGGTCTTCATGTTGCTGAGCTTGCAACAAAAGGAACGGACGGATATGCCGCAGCCATGGGGTAATGACGAACGCTACGCGACACAGCCGGGGGTATAATGCCCCCGGCTGTCATCTGTTTTACGGGGGACTTACTCCATCTCGCTTCGTAGGAACGCTTCCAAGTACTCCTTGCTCACCCTCCATTCCCTCCCGATCTTTAACGCCGGGATCAGCTGCTGTGCGATCATTTTTCGTACCTGCTGCTTGGTGGTTTTCAGCAGCGCGGCAGTTTCCGCTACGGTCAGCAGCTCGGTCATGCCCACGGGTCATCACCCTTTCGACCGCCTATATCTTTCTTGTCCTCGTAGTACAAAAAATTGTGCAGCTTTCGAACATCAAACCGGGTCAAGCCCCAGTCTCCCACTTCGTTCTTCTGCGGGCTGATGCCATATCTTTTGCAGCTTTGCTTCAAGGTTTCCTTATCCATTTTCAGCAAATTGCAAACGCTTTTCAGGGTGTAAAATTCATCAAGTTCATTATAATTGATATAAGGCACCATGGCAGTTTGCCTCCTTCTGACGTGAAATAAGATTTGCGCATGTGATTCGATATTTTTCCGCGCAGCTCACGCCTCCTTATAGTAATGTTAGCTAATTCATTTTATAATTCGTCAAATATCGCTCTACTTGTGCCAGATTTGCACATTCCTATGAGCGATTCTCTCCAGCAAAACGGAAACCCCCGGCATGGACTCGGCGCAAAATTTTTTTCTCAGCGGTACCGGACTGATGCCAAGCCTTGCAAACTGCGCCAGGACCGCCACTACATCATAGCCCTCCTTCCCTATCTTCTTGATTCCCTTCTCCAACGTTTTTACTCGCACCATCACCTCAGCCAATCGCACCATGCCATCCCCCACCGCTGTATCTGCTTCTGCATGGATCAGGCTTCTGAGTCGGTCGGGCTGCATGAACTTCTTATCCGGATACGCCCGTCCGAAGCAGCGCGTGATGATTTTTTCGCTCTGCTTAACATAGTAGTGCAGCAGACTTACTACACTACCTGTACCCAGTTTTTTCTCCGTCTTCGATATTCGCTCTCTCTGCTCGTGTACCTCAAATCTTAGGACACCTTTTGGCAGTTTTTCCTCGTCCAGCAGCAAACCGTTTTCCATAATTTGGTATGTCTTGTCATAAATCACCAACTCGCGTGTTTTGTGTTTTAAAGTGATGTGGTGCTTGTTGTACTTGTTGGCAACCCTCCTGTCCTCACTCTTAAACTCGGCTCGCTCATACTTCGGCGGTGTCGGCAGCTTTCGTGTGACACGCAGCAATTCTTTGAACAGTGCCGTAGAGTCACATCGGATGTTCACGCACAGGTCTATCCGGGAAAGCTGATAGGCATCCAGCACACACGGCAGCCCCGAGTCTCTCAGCGCTGCAAAGAATGTCTTAGAAACCTCTTGCACGCTCTCCTCAGTCGGTGGAAGGATGCCCAGGTATGAGGAGTTCGGGTCGATCAGCTTTCGCGGATTCACCGCAATGCGCAAATAACACGTCGAAATTTGCCCGTGAACATCCTTCTCCAAACTAATTCTCACCCCATTTCGCTGAAACCAGCGGCATCGATGGCGTTCTCCTTCCCCCTGCCAATCCCTGTCTCGATACACCTCTCCCTTAGGGCATTGGCGATATAGTCCCTCTCGCATTCTTTTGTAATCTTGATTTGTCAACTTTTTACTGATTTCAAAGGTATGTACTGAGAATTTATCAGGCTCCAACTTAAACATCCCGGATTCCTTTTTCATTGATTATACCTCCAAAACTGTATTGCTTTTTTACCGTTAAACCAACTTATAGCGCAATTTGTCGTGTTTTTGTGTGACTATTTTCTTTTTAACAATAGGTTTCAGTACAAAAAAAGACGGTGCCTACTGACTCCTTCGTCCCTCAGCACCGCCGGTCTTTTGCCTGCTTCACATGATCTTCAATTTTCAGCCGCATCTGCCTGAACTCGGCCTCGGTTATCGTCCCTTGATCCAGCAGCAGCTGATTGAACCACATCAGCATTCCCCACCGGTAGGCATTGTCTCGCGTCTGTGTCCGGTCTGTCATTGTCCGGCCTCCTCATTTGTATGTACTCCACATCACCTCGCAATTCGATGTGTATATTTTTGTTTTTCCATTCTTCAAAAAAGAAATGACCCCCATGGCAATCTTTTCCGTAGGGGTCATTTTTTATTCACTTTTGTAGCGCTATTAGCGTGATCAGATCCCGAAGTATATTCTGTGTTTCCGCTGACAGCCATGACAGCTTTTCAATGGACAATACCAGTGTTGCACAGAGTCTGCTTTCCCCATCGACTGGCAGTCGAACATTTCTGCTCTTGCCTACCAAATAGTCCGGCTGTTGTCCCCTCACCGTCTTGATGACCGTGAGCCAGTCACATTCGAGTGGCATAAGCATTGGCGCTATCTCAGTCAGCATGTCTTCTCGGATCTGCAGCGTTGGCACTCGATGCCGATGCCCGTCTTTTCCCGTCACTTGAAATCCACGAACATAGCCCCAAATGTCAGTGCCGTCCGCTTTTTTCATTGGGAATTCTCCTTTGACCGGAACGGCCATAAAGTGCTTATAATTTCCTGGCGTAACCATCGCGGTCAGCAGGTTTTTGAATAGCATTTGGCTATCGGCCTCATAGTTTAGAAGGTGCTTCGGATCGTCCACCGGAAGGTTATCTATGGGTGGTGAGTACACTGCGGGCAGCAGTGCGTGTAACCATCCGTTCAGCGTGGCCTGGCCTTCATCCTCCTCCCAAAATCCCAGCATGCTCATATACGACATCAACTCCCCAAGAACAACGATCTGCGTCTCCAGCCACAATCTCTGTAGGCCCCGATATTTTTCTGTTCCGCGCCTGCTATTGTGCGTATCGATCCTCTGACTGGCTACTTTCAGGTGTTCCAAAAGTAAGCTTCTTTCCCGTTCCTTTTTATTGATTACTTCCTGTTTTTCTCCTTCCGTCTCCGACAGCCCACATGTATATATCCGTCTCAAAAAGCCATCAATCAATGACCGCACCGCCGCAATATCCCAGGCATCCCCACACCATGACCGCGCCAAAATCTTTCCCTCTATCCGTATCGGCAGCTCCAACTCACACTTATTACCCAGTTGGATGATCGTGACCCATCGGTTTCTGCGCACAAAATTTTCAACATCTGGAGCCCTAAAGAATGCTGTGTCGATTCCGACAGCAGTGTCCCGATACTGCGCCGCTAAAGGTTCATCAAAGTATTTCTCATTGTTTTCCTTATCCCGCTCATCCTTACAGACCTGTGCATATGCACAGTCGATGATCTGCCTTTCATTACCGACCGACGGCAAATACGCCGGCAGATGGCTTTCCGCAGTTCCTGCCGCAGCACCAGCTGTAAGCAGCTCTTCTGTGTCAAGGAACAGCGATGCCATGACCTGGCGAAGTGCGTTTCCTGCCCCATCCGCCCGTGAGCACACGATGCGCGGGGCGGTTTCATAGGGTACAGGTTCGCCATATGTAAAAAGTTCCCACTCACTGCACAGTCGAAAAATATACCCAGAAAGGCTTGCACTGACAACCTGTAAGATCGTCCTGCGGCCATCCACATCCGATCCACAGCTATTCAGCATCTGCAGCAGTGCTGCACAAGCATGACGCTGTGCTTCCTTCGATCGCTGTTCAATAGGTGTTCCCATATCACACCGATCCGAAAGATATTCTAACCCCGCTTCAAAGTTCCGCTTCTGGAAAGTGAAGTTGTCCTTACCCGGGATTTTAGCTTCGAGCTCGCGTATACGCGCGATGGCCTTGTGTGGGTTCTGATAGTATTCACTTTGAACCGTATTGATTTTCTTCCCACGCCAGCTGCCAGCATCGTGATACAGCAGCGCGACCTCTCCGTTATCATACTGATACCCCCACGCAGTGATCTTTCTCTTTTTACTGTTATGCACTACAATAGCCTCCTCGATTCAATATGTATTCTATTGTTCCACACCTTTTCAAAATATAATACCGCAAATCAGGTTTATAATATTAAATGTATTAGAAGTGCAGAAAATCAGCCGGTATTTTCTATAATTTTTTATTTTTATAAAATTACAAAAATACAATAACATGATAATATAAATTTTTCAAGTGTACTTCCTATTTTTGCAATTGATTTCTTCTATACATTTTGATAAAATATGAAACATGATACAACAAATCATTCGGAGGCACACCATGGACATTCACGACATTCGCCAGCAGCTGCGGACAAAAAGCATATATGACATTCCCCTGCGGGTGACGTACTACGCCCGTGTGTCCTCCGAGTCTGACGAGCAGCTGAACTCGCTGGGCAATCAGATCCAATACTATGAGGACCTCATCCGCCGGAACGCCGCATGGACGTTCGTCCCCGGCTACATTGACGAGGGCTTATCCGGCATCTCCACCAAGCACCGGGAGAACTTCAACCGCATGGTCGATGACGCGGCGGAGGATAAATTTGATCTGATCATCACCAAGGAGATCTCCCGCTTTGCCCGCAACACGCTGGACTCTATCCAGTTCACGCGGCAGCTCCTTGGCTACGGTGTGGGCGTGTTCTTCCAGAACGACAACATCAACACCTTTGATGAGGACTCCGAGCTTCGGCTGTCCATCATGTCCTCCATTGCCCAGGACGAGCTGCGCAAGCTCAGCAGCCGCGTGAAATTCGGCCATCAGCAGGCCATAAAGAACAATGTGGTGCTGGGCAACAGCCGTATTTTCGGCTATCGTAAGGAAGATCGCAGATTGGTCATCGACGAGGAACAGGCACCTATGGTGCGGGAACTGTTCGAGCTGTACGCCACGGATCAATACAGCATGAAGCAGATCGAAACCATCTTTTGGGAGAAGGGCTACCGCAATCTCAACGGCAAGAAGATCGCCCATACCACCATGTCCAACATGATCTCCAACCCCAAATACAAGGGGTACTATGTGGGCAACAAGGTTAAGGTGGTGGACATGTTCACCAAAAAGCAGAAATTCCTCCCGCCGGAGGAATGGGTCATGTTCAAGGACGAGACGGGCGAGATCGTGCCCGCCATTGTCTCCGAGGCGCTGTGGGAGCAGGCCAATGCGGTTCTGCGCCGCCGCAGCGATGACGTAAAGAACCGGCAGGGCGTCTGCAACCACGCCAATCTGCTGACCGGAAAGCTCTACTGCACCTGCTGCGGCACCGCCTATTACCGCCGGGAGTCTCAGGACAGACAGGGCAACAAAAACAGCAAGTGGGTCTGCTCCGGCAAGATCAAAAACGGCGCGGACTCCTGTGCATCCTTCCCCGTCTATGAGGACGAGATCAAGCCCCTGCTGCTGGATGTGTTCCGCGATACGGAGGCCAGCGCAGAGGCGTTGATAGAAGAATACGTGGAGATGTTTACGTCCCTGGATCGCGGCGGCAGGCTGGGGAAGCAGATCACCATTCTGCAAAAGCAGCTGGAAACAGTAGAACAGAAGCGCATGAAGCTGCTGACCTACAACGCCCAAGGCAAGCTGGATGATGCGGATTTCCTTGCCATGAACAAAAAGTGCTCCGCTGAGGCAAAGGAACTGCAAACGCAGCTGGCAGAAGCGCTGGCGCAGCAGGAATCCACCGGAAACATGAAGCAGCAACTGGACACCATACGCTCCGTTCTGCGTAACGCCCAGAAGGATGCCGCCAAAGGTGTCATTACCAAGGAATTTGTCACCCGGTATATTGACAAGATCTTTGCCACGCCGGAGGAGGATGGTTCTCTGCGGCTGGACATCAAGATATTTACCGGTGAAACCTGTGAAAAGCACCTGCAAAGCCTGCGGCGTCAGGCAGCGGTGCAAACCGCTGTGCCATCGGCGATCGCGGCGTTTTCACCGACTGGTGATCCCGAAGTTTCTACGGGTCACACGTTCAAGAAGATGATCGAGTCCTACGAGAAGAATCTGTAAACGGCTCTTTTCTATGACGCGGAAAGACCGGCTTGCGCCGGTCTTTCTGCGTTATAGTGCCCTTTCTGCGTCACTCGAACAAGCCCGCCTGACCGGGCACCTCGCCGTGGCCGATGGCCTGCAGCTGGCGGACGTTCTCCGCCGTCAGCGCGTCGCTGATGGCCATTTTCCGGATGATGTTCCGCACCGTCACGTCCAGCCCGGTGCCCTCCCGGTAGTCGGCGGGGAACATGAAGTCCACCCGTCCCTTGGCCAGCAGATCCTCCACGCCGGCGCGGTTGCCGCTCTGGTACACGGCGATGGCCTGCCCGCCGTAGGCGCGCATCATCTTCATGCAGGGCACGTCGGAAAGACCGTCGCCCACATAGATCATGTTGGTGAAGGGCACCCGCTTGCTGTCGTCGGGCATGGAGTCGTTCAGCGTCTTGTCGTCCGCCACGTCCAGCACCCCCTTGTTGATGCGGTAGACGAACTGGGTCTTGTTGGTGAAGTTGACGTCCAGCTTCGGCCAGCAGGCGGCGCCGCTCTCGTCATAATAGAACTCGCAGGCGTAGATCTGCTTGAACTCGTGGGCGATGCCGCTGCCCTCGATGATCTCCTTCAGGCCGGAGGACAGCACATAGTGCTCCACCTCCACGCCCAGACTCTCGCCGAAGGCATTGATGCGGCCGAACCACTCCCGCACGCCGGGGAACAGCTCCATGCTGCGGCCGCACTGCACAAGAAAGTCCCGCTTGAGCACCCTGCCCTGGGCGCGGCACTCGGCCATCATGGTGTACATATACGCCAGCAGGCCGTCCATGCGGTTCTCCCGGCCGAAGGTGTTGGCCTTGCTCCAGAACTGGGCGGGGGTATAGCCCAGAGCGGGGATGAAGGCGTAGTCCTCCATGTCGGTGGTGCAGAGGGTCTTGTCAAAATCGTACAGCAGGGCGATGATGGGCTTTGTCATGGCTTCTCCTCCGTAGGAAAAAGGCGGCGCAAGGCCGCCTTTTATTCGTATCCGTTGTTACTTGTCCCCGTCGTAGTTGCGGCCGAACTTCAGCTCGTCCAGACTCAGGCGGAAATCGCTGGGGATGGCGCTGCCGTCTATGGGCGGCATTTTGATGGTCGGCTCGTCGGTGACGGCCGTGGCGGGCTTCTCCGCCTCTGCCTCGGTGTAGTGGCTGAGGATATCCTGCTCGATGGAGGACACCACGTCGTCCTTGGGCGCAGCCGCAGGCGCGGCGGCGGGCTTCTCCGGCGCGAAGTCCAGCTCCGGCAGGGACAGCAGGAACGCGCTGTGTGCCTTGCACAGTTCCTCGCTGCGGCGGATGAACTCGGCGGTCTTTTCCTGGGCGTATTGCAGCTTCCGCTCCGCCGCCTGCCGCTCGTCGTCCAACCGGTGGATCTCCTGCTGGGCTTCCGCCCGGGCATCGGAGAGGATCTTCTCCTTCTCCACCTGCGCGTCCTGCACCAGCTTGGCGGCCATCTTCTGCGCCGTCAGCAGCGCCTGACGCATGGCCTCCTCGGTGGAGCGATATTCCTCCACCTTCTCGGCCAGCACCTTCAGCTTGGCCTTCAGGGTGACGTTCTCCTTGAACAGCGCGGTGTAGTCCTCGGTCAGCGCGTCCAGAAACTCGTCCACGGACGCCATACTGTATCCGCCGCTGCCGAACGACGCCTTGGGAAACACTTTTTCGGAAACTTCCTGCGGTGTAAACATACCGATCCCTCCGTTGTTATTTATAGTTTACAGATACAAGCCGTTGTTTTCCAGCTCGTCGATGAGATCACCCATGATGTCCACGGAATAGGGGGTGATGATGTAGGTGTTGGCGGCGACCTTCTTGATCTTGCCCTCGCCGGCGTAGGCCACGCCGGACAGGAAGTCGATAAGGCGGCGCGCCACGTCCTTGTTGGTGGACTCCAGATTCAGCACCACAGTGCGCTTCTCCTTGAGATGATCCGCGATCTCGGAGGCGTTCTCGAACCGCTCCGGCTTCACCAGCACCACCTTCAGCTGGGTGGTGGCGTGGATGTTCACCACCTTGTTGTGGCGATCCTCGCTGCGGCGCTCCTCCCGGCGCTCTTCCCGGCGCTCCTCCTTGCGGTCGTCGAACAGGGAGCGGGATTCCTTCGCCGGTTCCTCGAAATCGTCCTCATAGTCATAGTCCTCGTCATCATAGGGATGAATGATCTTCTTCAGCTCGTCCATAAGTCCCATGTGCAGTACCTCCCGCTGTGTTATTTGGAATAATCTCTGGCGCCGAAAATGGCGGAGCCCACGCGCACCATGTTGGCGCCCGCGCGGATGGCATCGGCAAAGTCGCCGCTCATGCCCATGGAGAGATATTCTAGTCCATTATCGTACATTTTCCGGCTTATGTCAACATACTGTGCCCGGACTTTTTCAAAATACGCCATATTTTCCTCCCGCGTGGCGTCGGCAGGGGGGATGGTCATCAGTCCCCGCACCCGGACGTGGGCAAGAGCCTTGGCCTGCGCCGCCGCCTGCTCCACCGCGTCGGGGGCAAAGCCGCTCTTGGCCTCCTCGCCGCCGATGTTGACCTCCAGCAGGATGTCCTGCACGATACCCAGCTTCTCCGCCTGCCTGTCCACCTCCGCCAGCAGCTCCGGGGAGCCGATGGACTGGATCAGCGCCGCCTTGCCCACCACCTGCTTCACCTTGTTGCGCTGCAGGTGGCCGATGAAGTGCAGCGGCGCGCCGCGGTAGGCGTCCTCCGCCAGCTTCGCGGTCATCTCCTGCACCCGGTTCTCGCCCAGCGCGTCGATGCCCGCGGCGATGGCCTCCTGACAGGCGGCGGCGTCGTTCATCTTGCTGGCGCCCACCAGCGTGATGTCTGCGCCGGTGCGCCCCGTCTCCCGCGCCGCCGCGTCGATCTGGGCGCGAATGGCGGCGATGTTCTCCCGAATAGACGTACTGTTGGACATGGTATGTGCCTCCTTGTCTCTGTCTGTTGTTTACCGAATGACCTTGCCGTCGTGGAGCTGGCCGGAGGTGGCGATGACCTGATCTCCGGCGCGGAGCGTCCGTGTGTCGCCTGCGCCCTCTGCCGGCGTCACCAGTGCGTAGCCCTCGCCCTGATACACCAGCGTCACCGGGCGGAAGGCGGCGTTCTCGCCGTCCACGCAGTACACGCCGGTCACGCCGTCCTCGCTGACACGCAGGGCGTCAGCCGGGACGCGCAGCCCCTCGTAGGTGTGCAGCACCGCGTCGGCGGCCTGATGGCGCAGCAGGGTGGTCTGCGCCAGATAGCGGGTGCTGGACAGCACCACGGCGCAGCGCCCTCCGTCGGGACGGGACACGGACTCCACGCTCATGCGGATGGTCTGGTCAAAGCCCTTGGCCAGCCGCACATTGATGCTGCCCATGGTCTTCAGCTCCGCCGCCTGCTCCTCCGGCAGCACCACGGCGTAGTACCATGTGTCGCCGTAGATCAGCTTGCCCACGTTGCTCTGCTCCTCTGCGGCGCGGACGCCGTCCAGCTTTGAGGGGGTCAGCTCCTCCAAAAATTCCTCCGTCAGCACCGACTCGTAGCCGTCGCACACGGCGGAATAGGTGCCGGAGGCCTTGGCGGTGACGGACCTGGCGCCCGACAGCTTGGCCTTCTGGCTCTGAATGTCCGACTCCACCGACTTGATCTCCGCCTGAATGTCCTCCTGGGAGGTGTAGGAGTGGTCGCGCTTGAGCACCGCCGCCTTCAGCTGCGCCAGATCGCTCTCCGCCGCGGAGTAGTCGCCGCCGGACAGGGTCTGCCGCAGCGCCAGAATGTCGCCGGTGATGGAGGTATCCAGCTTCAGCGCCGCGTCGGGATCCAGATAGGACGTCAGGGCGAATTGCAGCTGCTGCAATTGCAGCTCCAGCGTCTCGATCTGGCTGACGGTCTGGAGGGCGCTGTCGTCGCTGTACACGGTGGCCACGGTCTGACCGGCAGCCACCCGCTGCCCCTCCTGCACCTGCCGGGACACGGTGCCGCTCTGGGCGGGCAGCGGCTCCTCCGTCCGCACCAGCCAGCCCTCCATGGACACGGTGTCCTCCGCCTGACTTTCGTAGGTGACGGTAACGGTCATGGGGTCGGAGAAGTAGCTGTGTATCTGCGCGGCAAAATACACCAGCACCGCCGCCAGCACCGCCAGCGGCAGTATCCTCAGCAGCGGCGAGGAGCGCTTGGCGCTCCCGGCGGGGAGGTTCTTGTTGTCGGGTGTGTCGTTCATGGGTATCCCTCTTTTTTACTCTGCCTCCTCCCGCAGCCCGATGACCCGCGCCGGGGCGATGGTGGAGATGGCGTGCTTGTAGATGACCTGCTGCCGCCCCTCGCTGTCCAGCACCACCACGAAGCAGTCGAACCCCGTGATAATGCCCCGCAGCTGGAAGCCGTTCACCAGAAACAGCGTCACCGGTACGCTCTCCTTCCGGGCTTTGGTGAGAAAAATGTCCTGTAGATTGTTGACCTTCTGCATAGCTTGTCCGCTCCTTTTATGTCTGTGTGCGGACGTGTATGGTCATGCCCGTCCGCCGCTATCAGCATACCCCGGCGGACAGGAGGAATTCTGTCGCATTTTGTAGTCCCGCCGGAAAATCCGGCGTTTTTTCCCATAATATCCAGTGGATATCCTCATCCCGCCGCAGCCACGTCAGCTGCCGCTTGGCGTACTGGCGGGAGCGGAGCTTCACCTCCGCGATGGCCTCGTCCACGGTGGCGCGTCCCTCCGCCACGGCCAGAAACTGCTTGTAGCCGATGGCCTGCAGCGCCGTGGCGTCATGGGGCAGGCCGCTTTGCAGCAGCGTCTCCACCTCCTGCAGCAGTCCCTGCGCCACCATGTCGTCCACACGGCGGTCGATGCGCGCCCACATGTCCGCCCTGTCCCGGAAGGCAAGGCCGATGCGCAGGGCGCGGTAGCGGGGCGGCGTCTCCCGGCTTTTCCGGTCGTGCTCCGTGATAGTCTCGCCCGTCTCGTAATAGACCTCCAGCGCCCGGACGATGCGCTTCTCGTCCCGCAGGTGCAGCCGGGCGGCTGCCGCCGGGTCGATGGTCTGTAATTCCTCCAGCAGCGCGGCTGCGCCCTGGCGCTCCATGCGCTGCTGCAGCTGCTGCCGGATGGCGCCGCCGTGACTGCCGGCGGCGAAGTCCGTGCCCCGCACCAACGCGTCCAGATACAGCCCCGTGCCGCCCACCAGCACCGGGCGCTTGCCCCGGCGCAGGATGTCCTGCACGCATTTGTCGGCCTCCGCCGCGTACCGCGCCGCCGACCAGCTCTCCCGCGGGTCGGCCACGGCCACCATGTGGTGGGGGATGCCCTCCATCTCCTCCGCCGTGGGCGCGGCGGTGCCGATGGCCATGCCACGGTAGAGCTGCATGGAGTCCACGGACACCACCTCGCCGTTAAAGCGCCTGGCAAGCGCCACGCCCATTTTTGTTTTGCCGCAGGCGGTGGGTCCCACCACGCACAGCACCGTGTTGTCCATAGGATCACCTCGTTTGGGTCGGGATAGATGCGGGCGGATCACCACACCTGCTCTGTAGGGCGGGACCCATGTGTCCCGCCGCACGGTATGCATGTTTTACGGCGGGGCACACGGGCCCCGCCCTACGGGATAACAGCACCGCTGCGCTGACGGGACGGCGTATCGGGTATACGTCGAGGAGGGTTGACGATGGCAGGGCGGAAACGCATCCCGCCACGGCGGAGAGATTTTTCGTCCTGCCGATGGCAAGCCGACGACGGCGTACCGGGTGTACGTCGAGAAGGGTTGACGATGGCAGGGCGGAAAAGATCCCGCCGTCAGGCCCGCTTGAACATTTTTTCTATCTGATACCTCGTCATCTCCACCGCCACAGGCCGTCCGTGAGGGCAGTAGCGCACGGCGCCGGACTGCACCTTGTCCACCAGCGCCTGCAGCTCCGCAGGGTCGGTGTGCATACCGGCTTTGATGGCGCTTTTGCAGGCCACGGTGTGCAGCAGCTCATCGCGGAGGGTGGACTGGTCGGCGGTGTGGAGCAGCAGCTTGTGCGCCAGCTCTTCCAGAGTGGCGGACGCGTCCTCCGGGCGCAGGTCAGCGGGTATCTCCCGCACCAGCACGGTGCCGTCACCGAAGTCCTCGCAGAGGAAGCCGCACTGCTCCAGAAGGGGCAGGTCGTCCAGCACGGCGGTGTATTCCTCAGCGGTGAGGCGCACCGCCGCCGGGGTGAGAAGCGGCTGCGCCATGGGCGGCGCGGCGCTCTCCTTGAGGGCGTCGAAGCGCAGGCGCTCGTGGGCGGCGTGCTTGTCGATGAGCCAGAGGCTGCCCGCGCCGTCCTCGCAGATGATGTAGGTGCGCAGCACCTCGCCCACCATGCGCCAGGGCTTTTCCGCCGTGGAAGCGCCCTCGGGCATGGCGATCTCCTGCTGCTCCGGCTCCGGTGTTGGCTCCGGCTCTTTTTCCACAGGGGCGGGGACAGTCTCCTCCCGCACCGGCGGCGTGATGTGATAGACCTGCCCGGCGGGAGCCGGGGCGGTGAAGGGCTTGTCCGGCTGGCGCACCACGTCGTGCACCGCCATCACCGGTGTGACCGGGGCGGGGACGGGTCTGACCGGCTCCGTGACCGCCGGTCTTGCCGGCGCGGAGCCGACGGCTCTGCCCACAGGCAGCGTCACCGCTCCGGCGGGGCGGGGCGCGTCCGGGCGCTGGCGGAATTCCTGCGCCGTCATGGTCTGGTAGAAGGGCTTTTCCGCCGGTTTGGGCTTGCCCTCGTTGTCCAGCACGTCCCGGACGGTGTAGTACACCGCGTCGAACACGGCCTTCTCGCCGGCGAACTTCACCACGGTCTTGGCCGGGTGGACGTTCACGTCCACCGTATCCACCGGCAGGGTGATATGCAGCACGCAGCCGGGGAATTTGCCCTTCAGCAGCCGGTTGCGGTAGGCCTCCTCCACGGCGGCGGTGAGCAGCTGGCTCTTGACCAGCCGCCCGTTGACGAAGAACAGCTGCCGTCCCCGTGTGCCGTGACCGGCGGCGGGGCTGGTGACGAAGCCGGAGACGCGGACATCGCCGCCGGCGCCGTCCACGGGCAGCAGACTTCTGGCGAAGTCGCGCCCCAGCGCGGCGTATACGGCGCTGAGCAGCTGGCCGTCGCCGGGGGTGTGGAGCACCTCCTGCCCGTCCCGCAGCAGCTTGAAGGACACGTCCGGATGGCTCAGCGCCAGCTGCGTCACCACGGAGGTGGCCGCCGCGCCCTCGGCGCTGTCCTTTTTCATGAATTTCATCCGGGCGGGGGTGTTGTAGAACAGCTCCCGCACGCAGATGGTGGTGCCCTCCGGGCACCCGGCGGCCTTGACATCGCCGGGCTCGCCGCCCTCCAGATGCAGGGACGCGCCGCTGTCCGTCTCCCGCTGGCGGGAGAAGATATCCACCCGGGACACGGCGGAGATGGCGGCCAGCGCCTCGCCCCGGAAGCCCAGCGTGCCGATGGCCGCCAGATCCTCCGCCCGGTGCAGCTTGCTGGTGGCGTGGCGCAGGAAGGCGGTGGGCAGCTGCTCCGGCGCGATGCCGCAGCCGTTGTCCGTGACCCGCAGGTACGTCATGCCGCCCTTTTCCAGCTCCACGGACACGGCGGACGCACCGGCGTCCAGCGCGTTTTCCAGCAGCTCCTTGCACACGCTGGCAGGGCGCTCCACCACCTCGCCGGCGGCGATGAGGTCGGCGATATGGGCGGGCAGCTGTTGGATCTGCGGCATAGTATCAACTCCTTTTCTTGTCTGTTTTCTGTCTCCGATGGGGTACTTTTGTCATCAGCGACAAAAGTACCCAAAAACGCCGCCAAAAACTACGTTTTTGGATTTCCTCGGCGCGATATGGTCGTGATGTGTTCGTTGCTGCGCACCTCGCGCAATCGGTATTTGCGTACTCGGACGCTAAGCCGCATTGTCCTGCTTCTCTTTCCGCAGGCTTCGCGGTGCTGCCTGTACCGCGAAGCGGCTTTCCTGTTCTACCGCCTCGCAGCGCGGCGCTGCCGCGCTGACGGGACGTCGAAGACGCCGTCCCCTACGGGCGGTTTATCGCGCCCGCCCTGTAGGGCGGGACCCATGTGTCCCGCCGCACGATATGCATGTTTTCCGGCGGGGCACGCGGGCCCCGCCCTACAACAGGGTTCGGCGGTCATACAGGGCGGACAGCGTCGTCCGCCCCTACGAAGGGACATCAAGAACGCCGTCCCCTACTGCAATTTGCTCTTCAGCTCATACAGCAGGTTCAGCGCCTCCAGCGGGCTGAGGGCATCCACCTGCGTGCGGCGGATAACGTCCGCCACGGCGGACTCCGCCATGGCGCCCAGCGACAGCTGGTCGTCCTGCACCGGCGCGGCGTGGGGATGGGCGGACTGGCTCTCCAGCTCCCGCAATATCTCCCGCGCCCGCTTGAGCACCGCGTCCGGCAGACCCGCCAGCTTCGCCACCTCGATGCCGTAGCTCCTGTCCGCGCCGCCGGGAACGATCTTCCGCAGGAACACGATGTCCTCGTCCCGGGCGTGGACAGCCACGTTATAGTTCCGGACGTTGGGCAGCTCCTGCTCCAGCGCCGTCAGCTCGTGGTAGTGGGTGGCGAACAGCGTCTTGGCCTTCAGCTTTCCGGCGCAGTACTCCAGCACCGCCCGGGCGATGGACATGCCGTCGAAGGTGGAGGTGCCCCGGCCGATCTCGTCCAGGATCAGCAGGCTGTTCTTCGTGGCGCAGCGGAGAAGCTCCGACACCTCCGTCATCTCCACCATGAAGGTGGACTGTCCGGCGGCCAGATCGTCGCTGGCGCCGATGCGGGTGAAAATACGATCCACCACGCCGATGTGCGCCCGCTGCGCCGGGACGAAGCTGCCCACCTGCGCCATGAGGGTGATGAGCGCCACCTGGCGCATGTAGGTGGACTTACCGGCCATGTTGGGGCCGGTGATGATGGACACCCGCTCCTCTTTGGCGCCCATGTGGGTGTCGTTGGGCACGAAGAAGGCGTCGCCCCGCATTTTCTCCACAACGGGATGGCGTCCCGCCGCGATCTCGATCACGCCGGACTCGTCCACGTCCGGGCGGCAGTAGTGGTTCTGCGCCGCCACCTCCGCGAAGGCACACAGGGTGTCCAGCTGGGCGATCATCGACGCCGCCAGCTGCACCCGCGTCACCTGCGCCGCCACATCGCTGCGCAGGGCGGTCAGCAGGTCGTATTCCAGCGCCGCGTCCCGGTCGTGGGCGGTGAGCACCTCGTGCTCCAGATCCTTCAGCTCCTGGGTGATGTACCGCTCGCCGTTGACCAGCGTCTGCTTGCGTATGTAATCCTCGGGCACCTGCTCCTTGAAGGAGTTGGACACCTCGATGTAATAGCCGAATACCTTGTTGTACCCCACCTTCAGGGTACGGATGCCGGTTTTCTCCTTTTCCCGGGCTTCCAGCTCGGCGATGAAGCCCTTGCCGCCGGTGAGGATCGTCCGCAGGTGATCCACCTCCGGGTCGAAGCCCTCCCGGATCATGCCGCCCTCCCGGACGGAGAACGGCGGCTCGTCCACCAGCGTGGCGGCGATGCGCCCGCTGATGTCCTCCAGCGTCTCCAGCTGCTCTCCCAGCTTGGCCAGCGCGCCGGTAGAAAAGGGCTCCAGGCACCGCTTCACCTCCGGCAGGTGCTCCAGCGCCGCGCGCAGGCTCACCAGATCCCGCGCCCCGGCGGTGCCGTAGACGATGCGGCTCATGAGCCGCTCCATGTCGCCCATGCCGGTCATGGCCAGCCGCAGCTCCTGCCGCCCCACGGTGTTGTCCACCAGCGCGGCCACGGCGTTCAGCCGCCGGTCGATGGCGGCCACATTCATCAGGGGCTGCTGTAACCACATGCGCAGGTTCCGCGCGCCCATGGGGGTTTTTGTCTTGTCCAGCACCCACAGCAGGCTGCCCTTCTTCTCCTTGCTGCGCAGCGTCTCCGTCAGCTCCAGATTCCGCCGCGCCGCCAGATCCAGCTCCATGAACTGCCCCGTGCGGTACCATTCCAGCTTGTCCAGCTGCTTCAGGTCGGTTTTCTGCGTCTCGTAGAGATACGTCAGAAGCCCGCCCAGCGCCAGCAGCGGCGCCGCGTCATTGCGGGGCAGGCGGCTGAGCGCCTCCTCGCCGAACTGGGTGCGCACCTTCTTCTCCGCGTCCCGCAGGTCATACCGCCCGTCGCCCAGCCGCTCCCGGCGGCAGGCGAAGCGATTTTCCAGCGCGGCGGCCAGCTCCGCGTTGTCGTAGGCGGCGGCGTTCATCACCGCCTCCGCCGGGGCGAAGCGCCCCAGCTCGTTGATAAGCCCCGTGATGCGCTGCTCGCCGGTGAACACCGTCACATGCGCCTGTCCCGTGGACACGTCGCAGGCGCACAGACCCGCCGCCGTGTCGCTGAGATACACGCCGCACAGGTAGTTGCTGCGCCCCGCGTCCAGACAGGCATCGTCCAGCACGGTGCCCGGCGTGACGGTGCGGATGACCTCCCGCTGCACCAGCCCCTTGGCCAGCGCGGGATCCTCCGTCTGCTCGCAGATGGACACCTTGTAGCCCTTGGCGATGAGCCGGGCGATGTAGGCATCGGCGGAGTGGTAGGGGATGCCGCACATGGGGATCTTGTCCTCCGGCGCCTTGGTCTTGTCCTTGTCGCGGGTGGTCAGCGCCAGATCCAGCTCCTGAGAGGCGGTGCGGGCGTCGGCGCCGAACATCTCGTAAAAATCCCCCAGCCGGAAAAACAGCAGGGAATCCGGGTTCTGCTCCTTTACGTCCATATACTGGCGCATCATGGGTGTCAGCTCTGCCATGGCAGCGGCTCCTTTCTCACTTGGGGATAGGGAACGGCGGGGCGTTTATCCCAGAAAGCCCAGCAGTCCCAGCACGCCGAAGGTGGTGTACAGCAGGCACATGATCACCAGCACGATGGTGATGACGGTGTACAGGCCGCTGTTCTTCTTGGTGTGCTTGTACTTGCGGATATAGAACAGCGTGCCGCAGGTGACGCCCAGCAGCACCGAGGACAGGTGCCCCAGCATGGCGCTGTCCTTGAAGGCGGTCAGCCGCAGGATCAGCACGATCAGCACCGCCGCGAACTCCACGCCCAGCGTGACGTTCAGCCAGGTGGGGAGCTTGACGCGCTCCTGCTGGTTGGCCTTGTCCACGATCTTCTGCGCCATGTAGCTGCCGGCAGAATAGCCGCCGTAGTTGCTGTTTTTCTTCTTGGCGTGAATGTTCTTGTTGGGGTTGCCCTTGGCCTTGCGTATCTGCTCGGCCTGGTTGCTGTACTGGTTCACGTTCATCTTATAGTTGTTCTTGGCCATGGTCATTCTCCTTCGGTCAGTTGATTTATCAGCAGGTCAAATGCGTGGTGGGCGGTGAGGGCGCGGATATGCTCCCGGTCGCCGCTCAGCGCCAGCCGCCGGACGAACACGCCCTCCGGCGCGGACAGCGCCGCGAACACGGTGCCCACCGGGTTGCCCCGGTCGTCCCCGTCGGGCCCGGCCAGTCCCGTAACGGCCACGGCCAGGTCGGAGCCGGTCAGCACCCGGACACCCATGGCCATCGCCCGCGCCACCGGCTCGGACACGGCGCCGTAAGCCTCCAGCAGGGAGGAGGGCACGCCCAGCACATGGTTCTTCACCTCGTTGGTATAGCTGACCACGCCGCCCAGAAACACCTGCGACGCGCCGGGCACGTCGGTGATGCACTTGGCGATCAGTCCGCCGGTGATGCTCTCCGCGGCGGAGAGGGTCAGCCCTCTCTCCCGGCACAGCGCCAGCACCTGCGCCGCTATGCTGTCGTGCATATCACACCTCCGGCTTCACCCGGATCATCTCCCGGTTCTCCATGGCGCGGCGGCACAGACCCTCCACGTCCAGCGCGGCCTCGTACTCCCGCGTCTCCTCCACGCTGGGCTTCGTCTTGGGGTGCCGGGGCGTGAACACGGTGCAGCAGTCCTCGTAGGGGAGGATGGACGTGTCGAAGGTGCCGATATGCCGGGCGATCTTCACGATCTCCTCCTTGTCCATGCCGATGAGGGGACGCAGCACCGGCATGGTGGTCACGTCCTCGCTGACGGCCAGCGCCTGCATGGTCTGGCTTGCCACCTGTCCCAGATTCTCGCCGGTGACAAGGGCGCGGCAGCGCAGCTCCAGCGCCAGCTCATTGGCAAGGCGCATCATGAACCGCCGCATGATAAGGGTGAAGTGATCCTCCGGGCACTTGCGGCGGATCTCCTCCTGAATTTCCGTAAAGGGGATGATGAACACCGCCAGCCGGCCGCACCAGGGCGTCAGCTCCTGCGCCAGGCGCAGCACCTTCTCCCGCGCCAGCTCGCTGGTGTAGGGAGGGGAGGCGAAGTGGATCATCTCCAGCTGCACGCCGCGCTTGGCGATCATGTAGCTGGACACGGGACTGTCGATACCGCCGGACAGCAGGCTCACCGCGTGACCGCCCATGCCCAGGGGCAGGCCGCCGGCGGCGGCCTCGGCGGGGCCGTGGACGTAGGCGGCGTCCTCCCGCACCTCGATATACACCGTCAGCTCCGGGTGGTGGACGTCCACCTTCAGGTGGGGGAAGGCGTCGTGCAGTGCGCCGCCCACCCACTGGCTCAGCTGGATGCTGCCCATGGGGAAGGACTTGTCCGCCCGCTTGCTCTCCACCTTGAAGGACTTGACGGCGTTCAGGGCGTCGCCCAGATAGGTCTTGGCGGTATCAAAAATGGCCTCCTTGCTCTTTTCGCAGGGCAGGGCGCGGGTGATGGCGATGATACCGAACACCTGCTTGCAGGCGGCATACGCCCCGGCGATGTCGCAGCCGTCCTCCGCCGGCTCCACATAGATGGTGGACTGGCGGGAGTATATCTTCCACTTGCCGAACCGCTGGGTGCGGCGGCGGATATTGCTCATGAGCTTCATTTCAAAGCTGCGGCGGTTCAGTCCCTTCAGGACGACCTCGCCCAGCTTGCACAGGATGATCTCGTGCATGTGGTTCTCTCCTTGTTGTTGGTGTACAGATATGGGGACGGTGGGCGGACAGAGTCGTCCGCCCCTACGGGTGCCTTACCGCACCCGCTCTGTAGGGCGGGACCCATGTGTCCCGCCGCACGATATGCATGTTTTCCGGCGGGGCACGCAGGCCCCGCCCTACAGGATAGCAGCGCTGCTGCGCTGACGGGACGGCGTACCCTACGGACGTTTATCGACGGCGTTCCCTGCGGGACGTCGAGGACGCCGTCCCCTACGGACGTTTATCGACGGCGTACCGGGTCTGACGATGGCAGGGCGGAAAAGATGTCGCCACGGCGGTGAGATTTTTTGTCCTGCCGATGGCAGACCGACGACGGCGTATCGGGTATACGTCGAGGAGGTCTGACGATGGCAGGGCGGAAAAGATACCGCCGTCATTTCAGGGTGTTGCTGCTGCGGTACTGTATAGCCTCCGCCAGATGCGCGGCCTCGATACTCTCCGCGCCCTCCAGATCGGCGATGGTGCGCGCCATGCGCAGAATGCGGTCGTGGCTGCGGCCGGTGAGCCCCAGACGGTCGAAGGCGCCCTGCATGAGCTTCTCCCCGGCGGCGTCCAGCGCGCAGTACTGACCGATCATGGCGGGGGTCATGTAGGCGTTGCAGGAGACATCGGTGCCGGCGTAGCGCTTTTTCTGCACCTCACGGGCGGCGTTGACCCGCGCCCGGACATCCGCAGAGGACTCCGGCTGCTCCTTGCGGCGCATGGCCTCGTACTCCACGGAGGGCACGTCGATGTGCATGTCGATGCGATCCAGCAGGGGGCCCGAAATGCGGCGCATGTACTGCTCCACCTGCTGGGGCGAGCAGGTACAGCGGCCGGAGGGATGGCCGTACCACCCGCAGCGGCAGGGGTTCATGGCGCAGACCAGCATGAAGCGGCTGGGCAGCGTCAGGGAGCCGGAGGCGCGGGTGATGGTCACAAAGCCGTCCTCCAGCGGCTGGCGCAGCGTCTCCAGCGCCGCCTTGCTGAACTCCGGCAGCTCGTCCAGAAACAGCACGCCGTTGTGCGCCAGGGATATCTCGCCGGGGCGGGGGATACCGCCGCCGCCGGACAGGGAGACGGTGGAGGCCGTGTGGTGGGGGCTGCGGAAGGGGCGGGTGTCCACCAGCGGGTGGGCGGGGTCGGTCATACCCGCCACGGAGTAGATCTCCGTGGTTTGCAAAGACTCTGCGCGGGTCATGTCCGGCAGGATGGAGGGCAGCCGCCGCGCCAGCATGGACTTGCCCGCGCCGGGGGAGCCCACCAGCAGGATGTTGTGGCCGCCGGCGGCGGCGATCTCCAGCGCCCGCTTCACGTTCTCCTGCCCCATGACGTCGGCAAAGTCCGGCAGGGGACGGCTCTCCCGTCCCGGCTCCCAGCGGGGCTGCGGGGTCATGGGCGCCTGTCCGCTGAGATGCGCCAGCAGCTGCGCCACGTTTTCCACGGCGTAGACCTCCACGCCGTCGGCCAGCGTCGCTTCCGCCGCGTTGTGGGCGGGCACGAACAGCTGGCGGATGCCCAGCCGGGCGGCGGTCAGCGCCATGGGCAGCACGCCCGTCACCGGGCGCAGGGCGCCGCTGAGACTCAGCTCGCCCAGAAAGGCCGCGTCCTCCGGCAGGGGACGTATCTCCTCCGCCGCCGCCAGAATGCCCAGCAGGATGGGCAGGTCGTACACCGTGCCCTCCTTGCGCACACGCGCCGGAGCCAGATTCACGGTGATGCGGCTGACGGGGAACTTCTCCCCGCAGTTCTTCACCGCCGCCCGGACGCGCTCGCGGGCTTCCTTCACCGCCGCGTCCGGCAGACCCACCACGTCGAAGGCCGGCAGTCCGCCGGAGATAACGCACTCCACCGACACCTCGTAGCCCGTGATGCCCGTCAGACCCAGCGACCGTACCGTGACCACCATGGCACCGCCCCCTTTACACTAATTTTATAGCACCCTACATTGTAGCACAACATTCGCGCCGTTACCAGCCGTTTTTCCAAAAAAGTGCGGCGGTTTTTTGCTGCGGCAGCCCCTCTGCACTGTCACCCCGCCCACGCTGTCCCCCTGCGGTGTGAGAATTTTTGTGCATGGTGCTAAAAAAGTATTAAAATGACGTAAATCACGAAAATGAGGTTTACACCGGCAATTTTTTGTGCTACTATGACGATGCCTAACATTCCGTACAGGTGGGTAGTTTGCGCCCGTCTGGCAGCGGAACTATATAATGTAAGGAGGCTCATTATGGTAAGAAAAATGAAGTCCATGGATGGCAATAACGCCGCGGCGCATGTCAGCTATGCGTTTTCCGAGGTAGCAGCCATCTACCCCATCACCCCGTCCAGCCCCATGGCGGACTTCGTGGATCAGTGGAGTGCCAACGGCCTGAAGAACATCTTCGGCACCAAGGTCAAGGTGGTGGAGATGCAGTCCGAGGCGGGCGCTGCCGGCGCTGTCCACGGCTCTCTGGGCGCAGGTGCGCTGACCACCACCTACACCGCGTCCCAGGGTCTGCTGCTGATGATCCCCAACATGTACAAGATCGCAGCGGAGCAGCTGCCCTGCGTGTTCCACGTCTCCGCCCGTACCGTGTCCACCCAGGCGCTGAACATCTTCGGCGACCACTCCGACGTGATGGCCTGCCGTCAGACCGGCTTCGCCATGCTGTGCGAGGGCAACGTGCAGGAGGTCATGGATCTGTCCCCCGTGGCACATCTGGCCGCGCTGGAGGGCAAGGTTCCCTTTATCAACTTCTTCGACGGCTTCCGCACCTCCCACGAGATCCAGAAGATCGCCGTGTGGGATTATGAGGATCTCAAGGACATGTGCGACATGGACGCCGTGGCCGAGTTCCGCCGCCACGCCCTGAACCCCGAGCATCCCCACATGCGCGGCAGCCACGAGAACGGCGACATCTTCTTCCAGCACCGCGAGGCCTGCAACCAGTACTACACCGCTCTGCCCGCCGTGGTGGAGAAGTACATGGACAAGATCAACGCCAAGCTGGGCACCGACTATAAGCTGTTCAACTACTACGGTCATCCCGAGGCCGACCGCGTCATCGTCGCCATGGGTTCCATCTGCGACGTGGCCGAGGAGGTCATCGACTACCTGAACGCCCACGGCGAGAAGGTCGGCCTGGTCAAGGTGCGTCTGTTCCGCCCCTTCGCCGCCGAGAAGCTCATCGAGGCCATTCCCGCCTCCGTGCGGAAGATCGCCGTGCTGGATCGCACCAAGGAGCCCGGCTCCCAGGGCGAGCCTCTGTATCAGGACGTTGTCACCGCGCTGGCCAACGCCGGCTGGAACGATGTGAAGGTCATCGGCGGCCGCTACGGTCTGGGCAGCAAGGACACGCCTCCCGCCTCCGTGTTCGCCGTATACAGCGAGCTGAAGCGCGACGAGATGAAGCGCCAGTTCACCATCGGCATCGTGGACGATGTGACCAACCTGTCCCTGCCGGAGGACGAGAACTGTCCCAACACCGCCGCCCCCGGCACCATCGAGTGCAAGTTCTGGGGTCTGGGCGGCGACGGCACCGTGGGCGCCAACAAGAACTCCATCAAGATCATCGGCGACCACACCGACAAATACGTGCAGGCGTACTTCCAGTACGACTCCAAGAAGACCGGCGGCGTGACCATCAGCCACCTGCGCTTCGGCGACAAGCCCATCCGCAGCCCGTACTACATCAACAAGGCTGACTTCGTGGCCTGCCACAATCCCAGCTATGTGACCAAGGGCTTCAAGATGGTGCAGGACGTGAAGCCCGGCGGCGTGTACATGATCAACTGCCAGTGGGACTTCGACGAGCTGAACCACCACATGGACGCCGCGTCCAAGCGCTATATTGCCCGGAACAACATCCAGCTGTATACCATCGATGCCATTGATCTGGCCATCGAGATCGGTATGGGCAAGCGCAACAACACCATCCTCCAGTCCGCGTTCTTCTCTCTGGCCAAGGTCATGCCCGAGGAGGAGGCCATCACCTACATGAAGGAGAAGGCCAAGGCCTCCTACCTGAAGAAGGGCCAGGACATCGTGGACATGAACTACAAGGCCATCGACCTGGGCGCCACCGCCTATAAGAAGATCGACGTGCCCGCCGACTGGGCCAACGCCGTGGATACCAAGCCCGCCAAGGAGCTCAAGGGCAAGCCCGAGCTGGTGAAGATGGTCAAGGATATTCTGGAGCCCGTGGGCAAGATGGACGGCGACAGCCTGCCCGTTTCCGCCTTTGTGGATCATGTGGACGGCCAGTTTGAGCTGGGCGCCGCCGCCTACGAGAAGCGCGGCGTGGCCGTGTCCGTCCCCACCTGGGACAGCACCAAGTGCATCC
>ERZ827423.1235-NODE-1235-length-26123-cov-4.998235_pt1 | contig 26123 bp, 21 predicted proteins | sample MGYA00519775_ERZ827423 | MGnify/ENA primary metagenome ERZ827423 (study PRJEB31778, sample SAMEA3449296) | human gut metagenome | biome: human gut; feature: human-associated habitat; material: faeces | place: United Kingdom | collected 2010/2012 ...
CCGCCCGTTTGCAATGACCGAAGAGGAAGCTGCAGATGCACCGAAGAGCATGACCTTTACCGCAAAGCCGGTCATCAAGACCGATTATAAATTCACTATGGCTGTCAGCCCGCTGGACTGCATGGGCTGCACGCTTTGCGTCAAGACCTGCCCTGTCACCGCAAAGGCTATCAAGGACGGCACGCCCGAAAAGGCTGCCATTGAGATGACCACGCAGGAAAAGGCAATGCCGCAGCAGGAAGGCTTCGACTATGCCGTGGCGCACGTTTCCGAGAAAAAGGAACTGATCAACAACACCGTCAAGGGCAGCCAGTTCAAGCAGCCGCTGCTTGAGTTCTCCGGCTCCTGCGCAGGCTGTGCAGAGACCTCTTATGCAAGACTGATCACACAGCTCTTCGGTGAGAGAATGTATATCTCCAACGCAACGGGATGCTCCTCTATCTGGGGCGGCTCCGCACCGTCCACGCCGTATACGGTCAACCGCGAGAGCGGGCACGGACCGGCCTGGGCAAACTCCCTGTTTGAGGACAATGCGGAGCATGGATTCGGTATTTACCTCGGCCAAAAGACGCTGCGCGAGAGACTGAAGGGTTATATCGAAGAAATCCTTGCAAAGACCGACGATGCAGAGCGCCGCGCCGCCTGCGAGCAATGGCTTGCAACCTATGACGACGGCAAGGCAAATGCCGATGCCACCAAGGCGCTGATTGCTTCTCTTGAGAAGTGCGACTGCGAGCTCGCAAAGAAGGTTTTGCAGGATAAGCAGTATCTGTCCAAGAAGTCCATGTGGATCTTCGGCGGCGACGGCTGGGCATATGATATCGGATTCGGCGGGCTTGACCATGTGCTTGCCTCCGGCGAGGATGTCAATGTGATGGTATTTGATACCGAGGTGTATTCCAACACCGGCGGACAGGCTTCCAAGGCCTCCAACATCGGTCAGGTTGCACAGTTTGCGGCTGCCGGCAAGGCAATCGGCAAGAAGAATCTTGCAGAGATTGCAATGTCCTACGGCTATGTATATGTCGCGCAGGTTGCAATGGGCGCAGATCAGAATCAGCTGCTCAAAGCATTGACCGAGGCGGAAGCATATCACGGTCCGTCTCTCATCATCGGCTATGCTCCCTGCGAAATGCACGGCATTAAGAAGGGCGGCATGCAGAACTGCCAGATCGAAATGAAGAAGGCAGTGGAGGCGGGATATTGGAATATGTTCCGCTACAACCCGACCCTTGAGCACAATAAGCTCACGATCGACTCCAAGGCTCCTACGGGCGATTATCGCAAGTTCATTGAGAACGAGTCCCGTTATGCGCGTCTGGAGCAGTCCTTCCCCGAAAGAGCAAAGGTTCTGTTCGAAAAGGCGGAGGAAAATGCGGCTGCACGCTATGAAAGACTGCAGAAGATGGGCAAGCTTTACGAATAAGCAAAGCCCAAAGAACGAACAAAAAGGGAAGCCCGCGCGGGCTTCCCTTTTTTCGTACAAATTTGCGGAATTTCGGAAAAATGCGTGTTTATGCCTCTGTCTGCCCGAAGTGCAGGCGGAGAAAATCAACGGAGAGCGGCGCCCAAAGGGCAATATTCCCAAAGCGCTTTGCAAGACCGACGCCGTGATGCCCCGCGGAAAACAAATGAAATTCATACGGCACCTTCACGCGCTGCAGGGCATTTGCAAGGCGCAGAGAATTATCCGGGCGAACGCAGCGGTCGTTTGCTGCCGTCCATACAAACACGGGGGGCATATCGCGCCGCACCGCCCTTTCGCCGGAAAGGGAACGGATCAGAGCAGCGCGGTCTTCACAGTCTCTGAGCAGGCGATTGCGGGAGGGAAGATGCGTTCCGCGCCCGAGTGTGACCACGGGATAGCATAAAATCAGGGCATCGGGGCGGCTGCTTTGCCGCTCGATGCTGTCCGCAGCGGTTTTATCGCCGCCGTCAAAATGCTCGGCTGTCATCAGGGCAAGATGCCCGCCGGCAGAAGAGCCGCAAACCGCGATTTTTTCCGGGTCGACATGAAACCGCTCTGCATTTGCGCGGACAAAGCGAATCGCGCGCTGCGCATCCCAAAGAATTTCCGGATAATGATACGGTGCAACGCGGTAGTGCAGCACAAACGCGTGAAAGCCGTTTTTACGATACATCTTTGCATAGGGCTCCCCCTCATGCTCCGCCAGCATTTCATAGCCGCCGCCCGGCAAAACAATAACGGCACCGCGTTTCTCTTCGTCCTTGCACAGGTATGGCACCAAAAAAGGCGCCTTTTGTCCGTATTCGCTTCGATAGCCCGGGGTTTGCTCCCATAAATAACAGTTCATCGGTTTCCTCACAGATTGAATTTGTAAAGCAAGTATACGCGCATTTTTGCAAACTGTCAAGGCAAGGCTTGCATTTTCGGGTGCGATATGGTACAATACCGTTGATTCATAAACAGAAGAAGGTGTTTCGTATGCAACAGAATTATACAATGCTTTGCGATTTTTATGAGCTGACCATGGCAAACGGCTATTTTGCCTCGGGCAAGAGTGAAGAGATCGCATATTTTGATGTTTTCTTCCGTCAGATTCCGGACGGCGGCGGCTTCGCGATTGCAGCCGGTTTGGATCAGATCATTGACTATATTAAAAATCTTTCCTTTACCGAGGAGGATATTGCATATCTGCGCGCAAAGGGCCAGTTTGACGAGCGATTTTTGGAGAGCCTGCGCTCTTTCCGTTTCACGGGCGATATTTGGGCAATTCCCGAGGGCACACCGGTTTTCCCGCGGGAGCCGCTTTTGACGGTGCGTGCCCCGGCGGCGCAGGCGCAGTTTATCGAAACCTATCTTTTGCTTGCCATCAATCATCAATCCCTGATTGCGACAAAGGCAAGCCGCATTTGCCGCGCCGCGGAGGGCAGACCCGTTGCCGAATTCGGCTCCCGCCGCGCACAGGGGGCGGACGGTGCCATTCTCGGCGCCCGCGCAGCTTATATCGGAGGCTGCTCCGGCACGGCATGCGCAATGAGCGATCGGGACTACGGCATTCCCGCAACGGGCACCATGGCGCATTCCTGGGTGCAGATGTTTGACAGCGAATATGAGGCGTTTCGTACTTATTGCGAGATTTATCCGAACGATGCGACGCTTTTGGTGGATACCTATGATGTGCTGAAAAGCGGCATTCCGAATGCAATCCGCGCGTTCAAAGAAGTTTTGCTGCCGCGCGGCATCACTTCCTTTGCCATCCGCATTGATTCGGGCGATATCGCATATCTGACCAAGAAAGCGCGGAAAATGCTGCGGGAAGCGGGCGTCGGGCAGTGCAAAATCGTAATTTCCAATTCTCTTGACGAATACATTATCCGCGATATTTTACACCAGGGCGCCGAAATCGATGCCTTCGGCGTAGGCGAGCGGCTGATCACCGCAAAGAGCGAGCCGGTGTTCGGCGGGGTGTATAAGCTCAGCGCCAAGGAAATGCCGGACGGTACGATCGTGCCGAAAATCAAGATCAGCGCAAATCCCGGGAAAATCACCAACCCGCATTATAAAAAGGTATATCGCCTGTATGACAAGGCGGACGGCCATGCCATGGCGGATCTGATCTGCGTGCATGACGAGGTGCTCGATGAAAACCGCCCCATGGAGCTTTTTGATCCGGAGGCGACCTGGAAGAGAAAAACCTTTGAAAACTACACGCTGCGGGAGCTGCAGGTGCCGATTTTTTTGGGCGGAGAATGCGTTTATACCTCCCCCGGTACCGCACAGATCCGCGCTTATTGCAAGGAGCAGCTTGACACGCTTTGGGATGAGGTCAAGCGGTTTGAAAATCCGCATACCTATTATGTCGACCTTTCGCAAAAGCTTTTTGATATCAAACAGGAATTGCTCGCCAAAAAAGGCGGCAATGCATAAAAAAGAGCCTTCCGCAGCTGCAGCGGAAGGCTCTTTTGCATCGGAAACATGTGATTTTATGAGGCGGTATACGGCACCTCGTTTTCAATACAATATTCCATGGCGGCGCTGCCCTTGGCACAGCGCACGGTGGTATATTTTCGCGGCTTGGCGTTTGGATTGCCCAAAAGAAAAACATCTTTCCCAATGGATTTCACCGTTGCCGGAATATAAATACTTCCGAATCCGTAGCAATCCTTGAATGCTTCCGCGCCGATTTTGACGACCGTGGTCGGAATCGGCAGGGAGCGCAGCGCCATGCAATGATAAAAGGCGTTTGCGCCGATCTCGGAGAGCTGCTCCGGCAGGCTGATGGAATGCAGCGCATAGCAAAAGCTGAAGGTATCGGCGGGGAGCACCGTCATGGATTTCGGCAGCGACGCGCTTTGCATATGGTCGCAGCCGGTGAAAACGCTCTCGCCCATCGTTTTAACGCTGTCCGGGACGGCAATCTCTTTCAGCTTTTGGCATTTGCCGAAGGCGTTGTCTCCGAGCTCTGTCAGAGTGCGCGGCAAAGTAATGCTTTCCAGCGCAGAGCAAAGCTGAAAGGCGCGCGCCCCGATGCGCTCGACGGCAGGCGGCATGGAAAAATCGTGCAGGGAAATGCAGCCGTTGAAAAAATCTTCCGGAATCACGCGGAGCGTTTCATCCTCAAGGATCACGCTTTCCAGCGCGCTGCAGGAGGAAAAGGTGCCCGTGCCGTAGTCCTTGATAGTTGCGCCGAGGGTTACGCATCTGAGATTCACGGCGCCCGCGAAGGCCTGGCGCCCGAGCAGCGTAACGGTATTCGGCACGGTGAATTCACTGAGCGCATTGCCGCCCGCAAAAGCGAGCAGCGTTGTTTTTTCCGCATCATAGAGCACATTGTCGATGCTGACATACCAACGGTTGTTCTCGGAAACAGTGAGGACGGTAAGCTTGGGAGATTCCGCAAACGCCCCTTGCGCGATTTCAAAAATGCTGTCCGGAATGGAAACGGAGATTAAGAAATTTTGCCGGGAAAATGTGTTTTCTCCGATGCCGCGCACGGCGACCCCGTCGATTTTTGCGGGGACGACGACGGCGGTCTCTTCCGCAAGATATCGGGTGAGCACGATGCCTCTTTCATATTTGCGATAGCGATAGCTTTCGTTTTTTTCTTCGCCGAGCAGTGCGCCGAGGTCACGCTCGTTTGTCGTTGCCTCTTCGCTTTGCGGCGCGGTGTCCTCCGGAGAGGATGGCTCCTTTGCGCATGCACAAAGCAATAGTGCGGCAAGCAGCGCAAGCAGCAGCGTTGCTTTATTTTTTTTCATAGAGACTCCTTGTGGATAAAACTGAACGCAACCATTATACCGCAGACGGCAGGAGCCGTCAAGAGCGGCTTTGTTTTGCAAAAAAAGTTTGCTTGTTCTTATTGGCGTCATAATTTTCGGATAAACTGAAGGAAAAGAGAAAACGGAGAAAACGATATGCAGTGGTTGAAAAACAGATTTCGGCAGCTCCGCGCAGCGGAATGGGTGCTCTTTGTCGTCGGCGGCTTGCTGTTCCTTTGGTGCACGCCTGCGGCGTCGCTTGTGTGCAATGCGGGCACGGTGCTCGGCATGGGGCTCGGCCTTTTTCTGATGCTGTTTGCCCTGTTTTTCCGTCCGATATGGCGGAGCACTGCTGCCAAAAGGGCGCTGCGCGCAGCCCTGATTGTTTTTTGCGCCGTTTGCCTGTTGTTTACAAGCGTTGCGGCGGCAATCGGCGGGCGGATGGTTGCAGCGGCATTTACCGCGCCGCATGCCGGCGAAGAGGCGACGCTGGTGGTGCTCGGCTGCTATGTCCGCGGAACAAAGGTGGAAAAATCTTTGCGCAGGCGCCTTGAGGCGGCGCTTGCCTATTTGCAGGAAAATCCGGATGCCCGCGCCGTTTTATGCGGCGGGCAGGGTAAGGGTGAGGATATCACCGAGGCGCAGGCGGAATATGAATGGCTGACGGCGCGCGGTATTGACAGTACGCGGCTGTATCTTGAGGATACCTCGGAAAACACAAAGCAGAATCTTGCCAATGCCGCGCAGATCATTGCGCGGGAGAATCTGCCGCGCCGTGTTGTAATCGCAACGCAGTTTTATCATGAGTACAGGGCGTTTTTGTATGCAAAAGCCGCCGGATTGGATCCGGCGGCAAAAAGTGCATCCTGCGGTTTTTTCGAAGCGCCGACATATTTTATTCGCGAGATCGCCGGCGTTATGAAATATCTGATTTTGGATCGTTAAGCTTTTGGGTCTTTTTTCGTTTCGGAGGTGTCGTCGCTTTGTGCGGCGGCGCTTTTCGGTTCCTGCGGCGCGAGCGCTGCGGTTTCGGTTTCGGCGTCGACTGCAGTCGGCGCTTTTTCATCCGTAACGGGATATTCCTCTTTGTCCGTCGGCAAAACGCGCGGCTTGCGGGCAAGGCAAAACCAAAGCAGCCCGAGCCCGAAAAGCACGAAGAACAAAGAGATGAACTGCGAAATGGAGAGAGGGCCGACGGTGACACCGCGGTCGTCCCCGCGCAGAAATTCCATTGCAAAGCGGCCGATGCCGTATGCAATCAAATAGGCAGAGCCGACAACGCCTCGTTGCCGCACGCGCCCGGCAAGCAGCAAAAGCCCGAGAAACAGCAGAAAATCTCCGGCGCTTGAGAAGAGCTGCGTCGGTAAAAGCTTGATGCCGCTCGGCGCAATGGAGCCGTATGGGAAGATAACGCCCAAAAAGCTATCGGTTTCCCTGCCGTAGCAGCAGCCCGCCAAAAAGCAGCCGATGCGCCCAAAGCCTTGCGCCAGGGCAACAAAGGGAATCAGCGTGTCAAGATAGGCAAGATACGAGAGCTTTTTCAGCTTTGCATACAAAAACGTCGCTGCGACGGCAATGACAATGCCGCCGTATACAACAAAGCCCGAGGAGCCGAGCACGGAGCGGGGCGAGGCGATGAACTGTTTCCATTCCGTGAGAATATAAAGCAGCTTTCCGCCTAAAAAGCCCGTGATGATGGCGATAAGGCCGAAGGAATAGACGGCATCCTCCGAAAGCCCGCGGCGCTTGGCAAAGCGCGCGCCGAAGATCACGGCAAGCGCAAAGCCGATGCCGATCATCAGACCGTAGCCGTGAATCGTGATTTTTCCGATTTGAAACAAATCATTATACATAAGTGCATGCCTCTTTCTTTTTTACTGTCCGTTTTCCGATGCGGGTGCAGCTGCGGTGGGGTTCTTTGCGCTTTCTTCCGCGGCGGATAAAACTTCGTCTGTCCATGCGGCAATATCCTGCATGATGCGCTCTTTCCCGATTTCATTGAGCAGCTCATGGCGGCAGCCGGGATACACGGTGAGATCGGTTTTTGTGTGGCCGGTGAGCCGAAATTCCTCCGCAACCCGCCGCACGCCCTTTGCATAGTTTCCGACCGGGTCGCCGTCCCCGCAAATCAGATAAATCGGCAGATCCTTCGGGATTGCCGCATAGGTTTGGGCGCTGTTTGCGCGGTCGGAAAGGGTGAACAGATCCGCCAGAGCGCTGACGGTGAAATGAAAGGTGCAAAACGGGTCGGCAGCGTAGCGCAGCAGAACGGCTTCGTCGCGGCTGAGCCAATCCACGGGGCTTTTCTGCGCCGTGCGCTTGTTATAAGAGCCGAATGCCAGCTTTTCTACAAAGGCAGAATAGCTTTGCGGCCCGTTTTTCTTTGCAAGGCGGTGCGCAAGCGCAATGCCGAATTTAGCGCCGGGGTTCGGCCCGCCCGTGCCGCAGAGAATCAGGGCGCCAAGCTCCGCACCGTAGCGCGCGGCAAAAATGCGGGCGATGAAAGAGCCCATGCTGTGACCGAATAAAAGATACGGCAGCGCGGGGTCCAATTCCGCGCGCACGGCTTTTCCGAAGGCATAGACATCGTCGGGCAGGATGCTCCAGCCGTCCTTTTGCGCAAAAAAGCCGAGCTCGGAATCATTTTCGGCAGTTTTGCCGTGCCCGATATGGTCATGTCCGCAGACCGCATAGCCAAGAGATGCAAGATATTCCATAAATGCTTCGTATCTTGCGATGTGCTCGGTCATGCCGTGCGAGATCTGTATCAATGCGCGCGGCGCTTCCTGCGGCAGATATAAAATGCCGCGCAGAGTGTGCACGCCGTCCGTGGAGGGAACTTCAAGCATTCGTTTTTGCATTGTATTTTCCTGCCTTTGCGAGATTTATTCGTGCGTCAGCGCTTTTTGCAGCGCGCTGTGCCATCCGTCAAGAGATTGCCGCCGCCGCTCCTTTGTCATTGTGCAGGCATAGCGCAGGATATCATCGTGCTGCAATGCGCGCAGAGCGGCAAGATCGGGATAGATGCCCGCGCTGAGCCCCGCCAGAAATGCGGCGCCGCGCGCGGTGGCTTCCCCGGTTCTCGGGCGTAAAACGGTCACGGCGGAAATATCTGCCTGAAATTGCATCAGCAGCGCATTTGCGCTGGCGCCGCCGTCTGCTTTGAGAGTCTGAATCAAAACGCCCGTATCGCGCTCCATGCTTTTGAGCACATCATCGGATTGGTAGGCGATTGCTTCCAGCGCCGCGCGGATGAGATGGCAGCGGCCCGTGCCGCGGCTCAGCCCCACGATGGTGCCTCTTGCATGCATGTCCCAATACGGCGCGCCGAGGCCCGTGAGTGCGGGAACAAAATAAACGCCTGCGTTATCGGGCACTTTGGATGCAAAGTATTCGCTGTCGCCCGCCTCATGAATGAGCCCCATTTCATCGCGCAGCCATTGAATGCCGGAGCCGCCCGTGAATACGGAGCCTTCAAGCGCATAGCAAACGGGCGCACCGGCGCGGCTCGCGGCAACGGTGGTGATCAGCCCTTGCTTTGAATAGACAGGGCTTTCCCCGGTGATGCTCAGCAGAAAACAGCCCGTGCCGTAGGTGTTTTTGGCTTCCCCTTTTTCAAAGCAGCACTGCCCGAACAGCGCGGCTTGCTGGTCGCCCGCGATACCGCAGATCGGAATGCGCTCGCCCTGGAGCAGCAGCTCACCGAAAAAGGAGGCGCTGTCCTGAATTTTCGGCAGCATGCAGCGCGGCACGCAAAACAGCCGAAGCAGCTCCTCGTCCCAATCGCCGCTTTCAATATTATAAAGCATCGTGCGGCTGGCATTGGTGCGGTCGGTTGCGTGCACCTTGCCGCCTGTGAGTTTATACAAAAGCCAGCTGTCCACCGTGCCGAAAAGCAGTTCTCCGTTTTTTGCGCGCTCTTTTGCGCTCGGAACATTCTCCAAAATCCAGGAAAGCTTTGTTGCGCTGAAATAAGCATCCAGCGGCAGCCCCGTTTTGCGGCGAATCATTTCCGCGTAGCCTGCGCGGGTAAGCGACTCGCAGCGTGCAGCGGTGCGGCGGCATTGCCAACCGATTGCGGGGGCAATGGGCATCCCCGTTTTTTTATCCCAAACCACCACGGTTTCGCGCTGGTTTGTGATGCCGACCGCGGCGATTTCGGCAGGGGAAATGCCGCTTTTTGCAACGACCTCGCTCATCACGCCCGACTGTGTTGCATAAAGCTCCATCGGGTCCTGCTCGACCCAGCCCGGTTTTGGATAGGATTGCGGAAATTCCCGCTGCGCGACAAACAAAGGTGTTCCGCCAAGGTCAAATATAATTGCGCGGGCACTGGTTGTTCCCTCATCCAGGGATAGAAGATACTTTTTTTCCGTCATAGGGCACCTCGCCGTTATTTTTGATTTTTATTCTGGCTTTGAGGGATGCTGACAGGGGGAGAAAAAGAAATTTTTGATATGCATGTAATATGTGCCGTTCTCCGCCTCGCGGAAGCCGATGCGGCGCAGCAGCACCGGGGAGAGGGTCGGCTCTGCCGTTGCATCCTCCGCACCGGCAAGCTCGGAAAAGTTCAGCGCCTGCCTCCCGGCGATAAACAGCGCGTCTTCGTCGGTGCTGTCCGGGGTGTTGCAAAGCGCATCCAAAGAGGCGGTTTTACCGCGCAGAGAGAAGAGGCAAACGCCGACGGTTTTTTCATCCACGGTGATCTCATAGCAAAAGCTGCGCGGCACATTGCCTATGCCGCACAGCGCGCACAGCGCTGCCTGCCGAGGCTTGTCCTGCACGGGTATGATCTTCAGCATAAAATGCTCCTTTTTCAGTCCTTTGCGCTGCGCCCGATGCGCAGCGCGCGTTTTTCCGCAGGGGAGAGCTGCCGCCATTTTCCTCTGCCAAGACCCTGCAATGTGACATTGCCGATGGCAACGCGCCGCAGACGGAGCACAGGAATGCCGCATTTCTCGCACATTTTGCGGATCTGGCGGTTTCTGCCCTCATACAGCACCATTTCAAGCACCGTGCCCGCTTCATTGTATTCAAGCACACGGCATTTAACGGGGTCTATCTCATAGCCGTCAATGACCATGGGGGAGCCCAGCTGCACAAGCTGCGCTTCGCTGAGCTTTGCGCCGAGCAGCACCTGATAAATTTTCGGAATTTCGTGGCGCGGATGCATCATGCGGTTTGCAAACTCGCCGTCGTCGGTCAGCAGCAGCAGTCCCTCCGATTCGCGGTCGAGCCTGCCGACGGGGAACACGCGGTTTGGCAGATCGATAAGATCCGCAACGCAGCGGCGCCCTCTCTCGTCGTGCATTGTGGTGATGACGCCGCGCGGTTTATTCAAAATAAGATAGGTTTTTTCTTCGTCCGAACGCTTTGGCTGAATTACTTTGCCGCGATAGGAGACCTGATCGCGAAAGGGAACGACCTTTGTCCCCAGCGGTACCGCGTGCCCGTTGACAAGCACCGCGCCGCTTTCGATTTCCTTTTCCGCCGCGCGGCGCGAAAGGACGCCGTTTTCGCTGAGATATTTTTGCAGTCTGATTTCTTCCATGCCGAATTTTCCTTATCGTTTATGATGTCTTTTTCCCGCGCAGCATCGTAATAAAAAATTCCCAAAGAGAGGGGCGATGCGCCGCTTTGCAATCCTGTGCGGCAAGCAGAGGAAGCTCCCCGAGAGGCTCTTTGCCGCAAAAATACTGCAGTGTGCCGTATGCTTTTCCTTTTGCAAGCGGCGCATAGAAAAAGCGCGGGGCAAGCACGCGGCATTTGATTTCCTCCCGCGCGCGGGGCAGGGTTACGCACAGCGCCGTTTCGTTTTGCAGAGTGATTTCGTTTTGCGCAGCGCCGACAACGGGCAAGGAAAGCGAATATTCGCCCGCGCGGCACAGTTCCACGCGCTCATAGGTTGCAAAACCGTAGTCAAACAGGGCGCGATGATCTGCCCAGTCGTTTGCATCGTCCAGTGTGACGGCGATGAGCTGCAGCCCGTCCCGCTGTGCCGCGCTGACAAGGCAGCGTCCGCTTTCCTTGGTATAACCGGTTTTAATGCCGAGCGCGCCGTCATAGCTTTTGAGCAGGCGGTTGTGGTTGATCAAAAGGCGTTTTCCCTCGCCGTTTTTCATCGGGATTTCCGTGCGATACGTGCCGACGATTTTCGCAAAGGTTTCATTTTGCATGGCGTAGGCACCGAGGCGCGCAAGGTCGGCGGCGCTGGCGTAATGCTCCTTGGAAGAAAGCCCGTGCGGGTTTGAAAAATGGGTGTTTTCAAGCCCGAGCACCTGCGCTTTTTCATTCATTTTTTCGCAAAAGGCTTCAACCGAGCCGCATACTCCTGCGGCAATTGCCACGGCGGCATCGTTTGCGCTTTGTAAGAGCAGCGCATAGAGCAGCTGCTCCAGCGTGAGCTCTTCGTCGGCGCACAGATAGATGCTGGAGCCCTCAATGCCGACGGCTTCCCTCGGGACCCGAATGGATTTTGTGAGGTCGCCGTTTTCAATGGCAACCAGCGCCGTCATGATTTTTGTTGTGCTTGCCATGCCGCAGCGTTTGTTTTCATTTTGCCCCAGAAGAATTTTTCCGCTTGCCCCATCCATCAAAACGGCGCAGTCTGCGCCGAGGGCGGGCGCACGGGCGGGCGCTTGTTCCGCCGCTGCGACATCAACGGGCATTCCGTCCGCCGCGGCATCGATCGGAAAAAGGGAAAAAAGCATTGCGGCAGCCAGTGCTGCACAGCCCCATTTTTTCATCGAATCATAATCCTTTCTTTGCGCGGAAAAACACCGCATTTCTCAAGAAAAAGGATATGAAAAAACGGGGCGGTCTATGCGTTTATTCCTGCGCGACGGTTTCTTCGATGACGACGGTTTGCTCGATTTCTTCGTCATTCGGCGCTGCGGTTTCTTTTTTCTCTTTCTTTTCCTTTTTGGAATTTCCCGAGGAAAAGACGGATTTGATCTTGGAGAAAAGCTCCGGCGATTTTTCCATAAAGGCGGATACTGCGGCAAGCCCGTCCGAAGAAGAGGAACCGCCGAGATTTAAAATATCGGCATCGCCGTTTTCCTTAATGACCAAAAATGCAACGGGAGATACGGTCAGCCCGGTTCCGCCGCCGCCGCCGAAGCCCTGCGCTCCCGGCTGCTTTTCTTTCTTGCCGGGATAATCAAGCCCGCCGGAGGCAAAGCCCATGGAGACCTTGGAAATCGGGATGATGACGGTGCCCGTGCCGGTATCGATCGGCTTGCCGACGACGGTATTTGCATCGATCATTTCCTTCAGATTTGCCAAAGAGCTTTCAATAATGTCGCTGATTTTCGTTTGTGCCATTTGCGTTTACCGTACCTTTCTTTTTGAGCCCAAGCAAAGCGGCCCGGGGCTCATGATTTTTTTGCGGTGATTTCTTCCAAAACGGCTGCGCGTGCCGCTGCCTGCGCTTTTTCTTTTGCCTGCGCCTTTTGCGGATCGCCTCTTGATTTTTCTTCCCCGGAAAGCTGTGCGCCGAGATAGGCTTTCAGCGCGCCGAGTGCGATTGCGGCAAGCTGCCAAAGCCGCAGGGAAAAACGCAGATCACAGTGAAACTGCGGCTTTTCCGCACAGAAATCGCAGCACAGGGAAATATTGCGCCGATCGGCGCGGCGCGCAGTCCCGAGGCTCTCCAAAAGCCCGAGAAGCGTATCGAATATACCGGCGGCAGCCCCGTACCACAGGGCGGCAGCGGCGGAATCCGAAGAGGCAACGACAAGCTGCAGCGAGGCGGTGCGTACTTTCAGATAGCGGCGCAGACGTTTTACCACACCTCCGACAATTTGCAAAAGCAGCGGAAGCTGCTCCATGATTTGCTCCATGGTGCCGGGCGGCGCCGCTTTCTTTTGCGCGGCTTTTTTTCGCTTTTGTGCTTTTTTTTCCTCTTTTTTCTGTTTTTTTGCGGCTGCCTTTGCCGCTTTCTTTTTCAGTTTTTTTGCGCGCTTTTCCAGGCTTTGATCGGTATAGTCCTGCGCGCGGATCGATTTTTCGGGGCGCGGATAAAGCAAAAACGCAAAGCATAAATAGCGCGCCTTCAAAGAAACGGCGCCGTCGCATCGCAGCCGAAGCGTCACGGGCAGGAAAAACAGGAGCGCAAGCGCCGCAAGGATGCAAAGCAATACAGTTCCCATAATCTGCATAGCTTTTCGATCGCTCCTTTCTTTTTGTGCCGCGCGGTTTGCGGGCGGCGAGTTTACGGCGCCTTTGCAGCGCCTGCCTCCGCAGCTTTTGCAGCGTCGGCGGGCCCGGATTGCTCCGCTGCCGGGGTCTGATCAATGGGCAGGGCAAGCTGCTCGGGGGCGCCGCCCTGCAAAAACAGGTCAGCCGGGGGGAGTTGATCCAAGGAGGAGAGCCCGAATACCATCAAAAAGGTCGGCGTGGTACCGTAAAGCATCGGGCGCCCGGGGGCATCCAGCCGCCCTTTCGGAGCGATGAGCCCCTTTTCCAGCAGCGAATTGATCGTATAGGCGCTATCCACCCCGCGCACCTCATCCACATATCCGCGGGTGACGGGCTGATTATATGCAATGATCGCAATCGTTTCCAAAGAGGAGCGGGAAAGATTGCCGCCGCGGCGAATGCCGAGTGCCGCGCGAATGTATTCGCGGTATGCCTCTTTTGTGACAAGCTGGCAAAAATCCTGCAGAATCAGCAGCTGAATGCCGCGCCCTTCATAGTCGCTTAGATGCGCCTCGCAAAGCTTTTTCACGGCAGAGGGCGTCATGGAGCACAGCTCCGCAAGCTTTTGCAGCGGCAGGGGATGCCCTGCCGCAAAAAGACATGCCTCAATGATGCGAAACGCTTCCTCGGGCGAGGGAGCTTCGGCGGCATCGGCAGCAAGCCCGGCAGGCTCTTTTTTGACCGATTCGTTTTGTTCCATCGTTTATTCGTCCTTTTATTCAAATTCGGAAAGAGCATCGCCCATGGAAAGGGCGCCCTCTTCATCTTTCAGGGTGCAGTATAGCTCCTCCGTCGGCTCGGCAGCGTTTTCCTGCCATGTGATATTTTTTTCGATTGTGACATGCCCCTCTTTGATCAGGGAGAGCAGCGCGATAAAGGTTGCAACAACCTCGGCGCGGGAAGAAGCCTCTGAAAACAGGATCTCAAATTCCGTGCGGCGTACGGTATGCAGCTTTTTTACAATCCGCTGCAGCATGGCGGGAATCGGCACGATCACGCGCTGAATGATCGGGGAGATGGTGCTCATGGGTTCGGCGCGGCGCACCTCTTTTTTGGTGAGCAGGCGCGCAAGCGCTTCCTCCAAAAGACGGATATCCTGCGGGGCGATATAGTGGTCGTCCGAGGGCAACTCGTCTGTTTCCTTCGCCATACGGCGGCCGTAAATTGCAAATTGTTCTTCAAAATAGGAGGCTGCCTCTTTTGCGCGGCGATATTCCAGCAGCGCCTGCGCCAGTCGCTCGCGGGGGTCTTCCTCCTCGGGTTCGATCTTCGGCAGCAGCATGCGGCTTTTGATAAACATCAGCTCTGACGCCATGACGATGAATTCCCCCGCAATTTCCATGTCCATTGCCCGCATTTTTTCAAGATATTCCATATACTGATCGAAAATGACGGAAATGCGGATATCGCAGATATCCATCTTGTTTTTCATGATCAGCGCGAGCAGAAGGTCCAGCGGTCCCTCAAAGGTCTCAATTTTATAGGTGAGCTCTTCCATTGTCGCATCCTTTCAAAGGCAATCCCTCAAACTCTGAAAAACGGGAGCCGCTCAAGCAGCCAGAACATGCCGTTGATGATGCCGTTTGTCACATAGCCGAGCGGGACGGAGATAAGATTGCTGCCGAGCACGAGCAAAAGCAGCATGCCGATATAGATATATTGCTCATAGCGCATGATCGTGTAATACCATTTTGCCGGCAGCAAAAGGCCAAACAGCCGCGAACCGTCAAAGGGCGGAATGGGGAGCATGTTGAACACTGCAAGGCTGACATTGAGTGAGACGAACATCAGCGCAAACTGTACGGAATAATAAATAACAGAGGAAGCAAAGTTACCGTCGGCGGTAATATAGCCGCTTTGAATCAGCCCGGCTTTGGTATAAATCAGGTACAGCACACAATAAATAATACAGCCGAGAAAGCCGAGGCAAAGATTGGAGAGCGGTCCGGCAAGCGCGGTGAGCGCCATGTCGCGCCGGGGCTTTTTAAAATTGCGGCTGTTGACCGGTACCGGCTTTGCCCAGCCCACGCCGCACAGCAGCATGGCAATGGCGCCGAGCGGATCCAGATGCTTTAAGGGGTTCAGCGTCACACGGCCGAATGCCCGCGCGGTATGATCCCCAAGCTTATCCGCAGCAAGAGCATGGCAGCATTCGTGCACGCAAAGCGCGATCAGAATGACCGGGATGCGCAGCAAAAACATCGGCAGATCCGAAAAAAGCGATACAAATCTTGAAAACATGAGAAGGCTCCTGTTCTTTACCGTGTTTGCCCGGCGGGGGCGATTTCTTTTCCGAGCATATGAAAAATTGCATCAAATACCGCCTCGCGCCCCTGCCCCGTGTGCGAAGAAAAGGGAATCACGCGCGTGCCGCGCAGGATCATGCGGTCATTTTCAAGCGCTTTCAGCGCGGCGGCGCGGTTGGTTGCGTTGAGCTTGTCTGCCTTGGTTGCGACGATGATATAGGGCATGCGCTCTTCATAGAGCCATTTCAGCATCATATCGTCGTCCTTCGTGGGGCCGACCTTGAGATCTATGAGCTGCACGACGAGGTGCAGCGCTTCGTTTTTTCGAAAATAGCTGTCCGTCAGCTTCGACCAGCGCTGCTTATCCTGCGGAGGGCGTTTGGCAAAGCCGTAACCGGGCAGATCCACAAGATAGAAGGCATGATCGATATCATAAAAGTTGACGGTGATGGTTTTTCCGGGCTCGGAGCTGACGCGCGCCAGCTTTTTGCGCCCCAGCAGCGTATTGATCAGCGAGCTTTTTCCGACATTGGATCTGCCGGAAAAGGCAAACTGCGGCAGCCCGTCGCACGGGAACTGCTCGCGAAGCCCTGCCGTTGTGCAGAGCGCGGCATTCTGCAAATTCACGCCTGCGATTTTAGCGGTGTGTTCCATGGTGAAATCCTTTTCTTTCTCTCCGCGTGGTTCAAATCGTTATCGGTTTGCGGCGTCGGCGCGGATGCTTTCCGCAGCTTTTTTTGCCAGTACGGGAGCGGCGTGCCGCTTTTTCGACTTGTGTTCCGGCCTTGGCAGAAGAACCTCGGTAAGAATCTGATCGACGGTTTTAACCGGGATCAGGCGCAGCACCGCACGCACCGCGGGATCGAGCTCATCAAGATCCGGCAGATTTTTCTCCGGGAAATACACAACACGCACGCCCGCGCGCACCGCAGCCATGGTCTTTTCGCGCAAGCCGCCGATGGGCAGCACATGGCCCCGCAGCGTGATCTCCCCGGTCATGGCGATGTCGCGCCGCACGGGTCTTCCGGAAAGCTCGCTGACCAGCGCCGTGATCATTGTGACACCGGCGGAGGGGCCGTCCTTCGGAATGGCGCCCTCGGGCACATGAATATGCACATCCTTCTTTTGCGCAAAATCGGGTGCAATGCCGTATTCCTCGGCATGGGCGCGCACATAGCTGAACGCAGCCCTTGCGGATTCCTTCATTACATCGCCCAAAGACCCCGTCAATTCGATTTTTCCGCTGCCGGGGAGGCTGAGCGCTTCGATTTTCAGCATATCGCCGCCGCTTTCGGTCCAGGCAAGGCCGTTCACCTCGCCGACCTCGTCCAGGGCGGAAATGCCGTCCTGCAGAACCTTGGGTCTGCCCAAGAGCTGCGTGACCTTTTTCGGGGTCAGGCGGATTTCTTTTGCGCCTGTCTGCTCCATCTCCATTACGCACTTGCGCAGCAGGGAGGCAAGCTCGCGCTCCAAATTGCGCACGCCGCTTTCCCGTGTGTATTTTTCAATCAGGGTCAAAACGGCGCCGTCGGTCATATGTACCGCCGTTTTGTCAAGCCCGTGCCGCAGGAGCTGCTTTGGCAGCAGGTGGTGCCGCAGAATTTTGCATTTTTCATCCTTGGAATAGGAGGAAAGCTCTATAATTTCCACGCGGTCGAGCAGGGGAGCGGGGATGGTTTCCAGGGTGTTTGCCGTGGCAAAGAACACGCAGTCCGAAAGGTCCAGCGGGATTTCCATAAAGTGATCGCGGAAGGTACGGTTTTGCTCCGGGTCGAGCACCTCAAGGAGCGCGGAGGCGGGGTCACCGTGCGCATCGCGTGTGAGCTTATCAAGCTCATCCAAAAGAATGAGCGGGTTTGTCACGCCGCTTTGCGTGACGGCGCTCACAATTCTGCCCGGCATGGAGCCCACATAGGTTTTGCGGTGCCCGCGAATATCCGCCTCGTCGCGGATGCCGCCCAGCGCAACGCGCACGAATTTTCGGTTCATCGCCTGCGCAACGGAGGCGGCAATCGAGCTCTTGCCGACGCCCGGAGGGCCTACAAGGCACAAAATCTGGCTGTCAAGCTGCGGGCTTTTTGCCTTGACGGCAAGGTATTCCAAAATCCGTTTTTTCACCTTTTCCAGCCCGTCGTGATCGCGGTCGAGAATTTTCCGTGCCGCTGCCACATCGACGCAGTCCTGCGTCTGCTTGCCGAACGGATAATCAAGACAAATATCAAGATAATTGCGCAGCACGCTGCTCTCCGCGCTGCCGAAGGGCATTTTGGAAAGGCGGCGCAGCTCTTTTTGCAGCTTTGCGGTGACCTCTTCGGGGGCAAAGGGCGCAATGGCTTCGATGCGGGACTGATATTCTCCGATATCGTCGGCATCTTCGTAAAATTCCCCGTCCTCTTCCTCCTCCGCCGCGCCGCCGCGCCCGAGTTCGTTTTGAATGACGCGCAGCTGCTCGCGCAGGAAAAATTCCTTTTGGCTGCGCTCCACCTGCTCTTTCACGCGCTTGTGAATGTTTTTCTGCAGCTCTAAAATTTCCGTGTCGCCCAGCAAAAGCGAAGCGACCGTGCGCAGCCGCTCAAAAGGATCCGTTGCGTCGATGATTTTTTGCTTTTGCTCCGGGTTTTGCAGAATGTGCATGGCGATAAAGTCGGCAAGAGGGCCGCTTTGCTCCAGCGCGTCCACCGCCGCCTGCAGCTCGGCGGAGGGGCGGCTCGGCAGCGCCCTGGTATAGCGCGCATAAATCGACTGCACCTCGCGAATCAGCGCCAGTTCCGCGGCGGGATCCCGAGCGGGCTCCTCCGCAATTGAAAACACGGTCGCATAAAACGAGCCTTCTCCCTTTTTGAGATACCGCAGAGCATGTGCGCGGCAAACGCCGCGCAAAAGCAGCTGCAGGGTACCGTCCGGACGGACGATGATCTGCTCAATAGAGGCAAGACAGCCGTTATCATATAAATCGCTCGGGGTGCGGACCGCTTCGCGATCCGGCAGCATCGCCGTGCAAAACAGGGGCTTTGCATGGCGAAAAGCGCTTTTGCAGGCTGGGACAAGCTCCTTGCGGTCCATTTCAATGCTGACGCTGTTCAGCGGAAAGACGCAGGGGCTTTTGGTCGGAATGCAAATTGTTGTGAGAATGCTTTGATGATTGAGTTCGGTCATTGCTAAGCCTTTCTTCTCTTGAAAATGCCGTGAGTATTTGAGGATATATCGATTCATAGTATTATACCATAAACCGCGCCGCGGCGCTACGGTTTTGCGGTGAAATTTACAATTCGTTAAGAAAGGAAAACGCGCATGGGCCGCGGTACGGTGCGAAAATGTTGAGATGATGTTTTGAATGTGTGAACTGGGTGAAAAAACATATGAAAATTCGGCGCAGTCTTTTTTTTTTTACAAATATGTCATTGACAAGGCACAACATGGCGGGTAAAATGAGAATGTAAAACAAAGGTAACTCATTGAAGGGAGATTCAATTCTATGAAACAAAAAAAGACGACCAGACTTCTGGCGATTCTTTTCGCGCTTCTGATGGTGCTCCCGTTTGTGCTTGTTTCGTGTAAAGACGATACAAAGCCGACGGACAATTCCACGTCCAAGGGCGGTTCCACCGCGGATGACAGCAGAGTGCCCTCCGGCATTCCCGATACGTTTGACTACGGCGGGAAGACGTTTACCATCTGTGTCGCATCCGGCGGATGGGGCAGCGACGGCGACGATATGTGGCGCGAGGAAAACAGCAGCAGCGCAGGCGACCCGATTTATGACGCGATCATTGAGAGAAACAACAAGCTCAGTGAAGGCTACGGGATTGACCTTGGCAAGCCCTACGGTCTTGGCGTGCTGGACGGCGCATATGCGCTGATCAAGAACAGCCTTGACAGTAACGACGGCGCATTCCAGGCAATTTCCACCCGCGCGAGCGACTGTGTCAACCTGGCGCTCACCGGCTATCTTGCCGATGTCAATGAGATCAGCTCCATCAACCCGCAGAACGAGTGGTGGGACGACAAGATGGTCAACGAGTGCACGCTGAACGATAAGCTTTACTTCCTTGTCGGTGATTACCGCAACAACGAAAAGGAAGCAACCTATGCCATCGCATTCAATAAGAGCATGTACGCGCGCAATATGAATGACGCCGCGTTCGGCGCAGACGGCAAGAGCCTTTACGATATCGTTAATGCGGGCGAGTGGACTTTCGATAAGATGGTCACCATGGCAGCCTATGTCGGCAACGATGTTGACGGTAACCAAAAATATGATGAAAACGATGTATACGGTCTGAGCTATCCGCAGTGCTCTTATGTCGGCTTCCTCGGTGCTGCCGGCATCAAGCTCGGTCGCATCAACAACGAAGCAGATCCTCCTATGGAGGTTGCGTTCAACAACGATAAGACCTACGGTTTTTGGAGAGATCTGATCGATATGACCAAGGGCAACTGGTCCTTCAACTGGCACCTGACCTATGTTGCAAAGCGTTTCACCATGTTCTATAACAATCAGGTTTTGTTCATGGCGGACTATATGGAACAGATTGAAAACCTGCGTGCAGGCGATTCCAACTTTGAGTTCGGTATTGTTCCGTTCCCCAAGTATGACACCGCGCAGGCAGAATATATCTCTCCCGTGCATGAATACGGCACGAACTTCCTTTGCATCCCGATCGCAAACGGCGACCTTGAAAACACCGGATATGTTCTTGAGGCTCTGAACTATGAATCCATGTACACCCTCAAGCCCGCATTCTATGACAAGGTGCTGCTTGGCAACCTCACGCGTGATGAAGAATCCGAGCCGATGCTCGACCTCATCTATAAGACCCGCGCATATGACTTCGGTTTGATTTCCAACTGGGGCGGCTTCAACGACAGACTGCTTCTGATGTTCAACAACCAGAACCCGAACATGGCGTCTACGTTCACCTCGTTCCAGGCTCGTATCCAAACCTCCATTGAAAAAGCATTCGATCAGTACGAAGTCAACTGATTGCAAAACGAATTTAAAGCGGAAGCCCAAGCGGCTTCCGCTTTTTTTGTGCTTGCCAAACGTGGTTCGTCGCGGTATAATAGCGATAGAAATAACCGGGAGAAGGATGGCGGAGGTGTGCGAATGAATATTGAGCTTTATGTTTGCCGCGGCAGCCGGCCGCCCGCCGATGCGGCGGCGCTCTCCTGCTTTTCGCCGTATCGCCGTGCGCGCATCGATGCCGCAAAGACAGAGCGGGGCAGGGCGGATGCATATGCCGCTTCTCTTGCACTGCGTGCCGCGCTCCTTGCGCACGGAATCGATGAGAGCGGCTGCTGCTATGAAATTGCAGAGGGCGGAAAGCCTCGCCTTTTGCACAGTCCGTTTCATTTTTGCCTCTCGCATACGGAGGGCGGCGCGCTGTGTGCGCTGTTTGACGCGCCGATCGGCGCCGATACGGAGGCGGTTGCGCCGCAGCTGGAAAGAGATTGGGCGGCGCTTGTGCGGCGTTTTTTTACGCCGCGGGAGCAGGCGTATTTTCACTCGCGCGGGGAAAGCGCACGGGATTTTTTCATGCTATGGACAAGAAAAGAAAGCTATTTGAAATATACGGGGCAGGGAATTACCGTTCCGCTTTCTTCCTTTTGCGTTCTGGATGGCGCAGGCGGCGCCAAGGCATCGCCCTGTTATCAAACGCTTTTTGAAAAGGGGTTTGTGATCTCCCTTTGCACCGAAAAGGCGGAGAAACATCCGAAAATCGTTTGGATCTGAGGCAAAGGGCAACACCCGGAGCGGGCAAAAACAAAAAAACACAAACAATACGGGGTCGCACAGAAAAATGCGATCCCGTATTGTTTGTTTCACCGGAGTTTATTTTGCAAGGCGGAAGGTCAGATCATACAGCTCGCGCAGGCCTGCGAGGCGCTCTGCACAATATTTTTCCATTTCCGCGCGCCGGTCTGCCGGGATAGCTGCAAGTTGCTCCGGCGTGAGCTTGTGCTTATACATGCGGTCAAGCGTTTGCGCATAATCAATGTCGGTTGCAACGATCTTGCCGTTTTTATAGCACATAACGATGTTGCTTTCTCCCGCGAGCAGGTGGTCAACCGCAGCCGTGCCGAACTCGCTTGCAAGCAGGCGGTCGCGCAGGGTGGGGCTGCCGCCGCGCTGTACATGCGCCAGGCGGGCAAAGCGCGCCTCAACGCCGACTCTTTCGCGAATGCGCTTTGCGAGCTGCTCGGCAAAATCTCCGTTGCCCTCGGAAACGATCACGATAAATTCTCTTTTTCCGTTTGCTTTCTCTTCCGCGATTTTCTTCATGCAGGCTTCTTCGTCAAATTCAAATTCGCCTACGCTGACAACGGAAGCGCCGCAGGCAATCGCGCTTTGCAGCGCAAGCCCGCCTGCATGGTTGCCCATTACCTCGACGACGCTGCAGCGCGCATGCGATTCGCAGGTGTCGCGCAGGCGGTCGACCATTGCCAAAATGGTGTTGAGCGCCGTGTCAAATCCGACGGTATAATCGGTGGATGCAATATCATTGTCGATCGTGCCCGGAATGCCGACGGAGGGAATTCCGCGGTCGGAAAGGTCGGTTGCGCCGCGGAAAGTGCCGTCGCCGCCGATGGCAATGATGCCGTCGACCTTGTTCTTTTTCAGGTTGTCCATCGCCTTTTGCATGCCGGCTTCTGTCTTGAATTCGTCGCAGCGATCGGAAAACAGAACCGTGCCGCCTCTTGTGATGATGCCGGAGACATCGCGCGCGGTGAGCAGCTTCATCTCGTTGTCGATCATGCCGCGATAGCCTTTATATATGCCCATTACCTCAACGCCTTTGTCGATTGCCGCGCGGGTGATGGCGCGAATGGCGGCGTTCATACCGGGTGCGTCTCCGCCCGAGGTCAAAATACCGATTCTTCTGAATGATGCAGCCATAGTTATCTCTCTCCTCCAAACTAATTTAGTTCATTGTAACGCAATTTTTCAAAAAAATCAAGAGCATCGCAATATTTTTGTGAAATATCTGCCGAAGCACTGCGGTTTTTCGGCGCATGCGTGCCGATTGCATCGGTTGACAAAAACAGGGGAAAATGATACAATAATAAGAAGACTAATTGCTTGGGGGAAACTGCGCATGAAATCGATTTCGCAAACGCAAACGGCACTCGGGGACATTGCAAAGCAGCTTTGCGGCATTGTTTCGGAAACCGATCGGGAAAACGGAGCTCTGGCGGGGCTGAACGAAGAGGTGCAAAAGCTGATCGAGGAGCTGCAGAGCGCCATGTATCCGCATATTTTTTGCCCGGGCAGCGAGTGCATGCATCCGAGCGAGATCACCGTCTGCTATCTTCTGCAGCGGGCGCATACCCGCCTTTTGCAGATTTTGCAGCGCTTGCTCAGCCCGGAGCAGAGCGAGCGAATCACGGAGGCTTTTTTTGCGGCGCTTCCGCAGGTCAAGAAGCTGCTGGAAACGGATATTCAGGCGGCATACGACGGCGACCCCGCAGCAAAAAACAAGGCGGAGATTGTTTTGGCGTACCCGTCCTTCCAGGCGGTGAGCATTTATCGCCTCGCCCATCTTTTATACGAAAGCGGCGTGCCGATGCTGCCGCGTATCATGACGGAATATGCGCACCGTACAACGGCGATTGATATTCATCCGGGGGCAAAAATCGGTTCCTACTTTTTCATCGACCACGGCACGGGCGTTGTCATCGGGGAAACCACGGTGATCGGCAGCCATGTCAAGCTGTATCAGGGCGTAACGCTTGGCGCCAAAAGCTTTGATACCGATGAAAACGGCAACCCCGTCAAGGGCATCAAGCGCCATCCGAATATCGGAGAGCGCGTGGTCGTTTATGCCGGTGCGACGATTCTCGGCGGGCAGACCTTTATCGGGGACGACTGTGTGATCGGCGGCAATGTCTGGCTGACGCATTCCGTCCCTGCGTCAACGACGGTGATTGCCGCAGCCGATACTCCGACTTATCGGATCTTTGAGGAGAGGGGAGAATAAAGGTGGAGCAGGTTTTTGCGACTGTCAAAACATTTTTGACAACTGCGGGGCTGCGGCTGCTGGCGGCGCTTGCCGTGCTGGTGCTCGGGCTGAAGATCGTATCGTTTTTGTGCAAGCAGATTGCCCGCGGAAAAGGGTTTGCGCGGCTGGACAAAAGCCTTCAGACCTTTTTGCTCAGTTTCACCAAAATTCTGCTCAATATTCTTGTCTTTGTCAGTGTGGCAATGATTCTCGGTGTGCCGACGACCTCTTTTGTCACCATTTTGGCATCCGCCGGCGTTGCAATCGGGCTTGCTCTGCAGGGCTCCCTTTCCAATTTTGCGGGCGGGCTGATGCTGATGTTTTTCAAGCCCTTTGCAGTAGACGATTATATCAAGGTCGGCGATACGGAGGGCACGGTACATGATATCACGCCGTTTTATACGGTGCTTATCTCCGTTGACCGCCGTCGCATCACTCTGCCCAACGGGCAGATCACAAACACGCCAATTATCAATTATACTGCGGAAAAGGTTCGTTGCGCTGAGATTAAAATCGGCGTGGCTTACGGCACGGATGTTGACCGGGTAAAATCCGTTTTGACGGAAATTGCTACGGCGCACCCGTTTGTGCTTTCCGACCGGCCGTTGTTTGTCCGCATGACAAATTTCGGGGACAGCTCCCTCGAATTCACAATGCGCGCCTGCACCGCAACGGAGCATTATTGGACGGTCGTTTTTGATCTGCGGGAGCAGATTGCAAGACGTTTTGAGCAGGAAAACATCGAAATTCCGTTTCCGCAGCTCGTTGTGCATGCGGCACAGAAGGAGGACTTAGAGAAATGAAGACGCTTCTTTGCGTGGACGGAAACAGCATTCTGAACCGGTCGTTTTACGGTATTCGCCCTCTGACCAATTCAAAAGGGCTGCACACCAATGCGATTTACGGCTTTTGCAATGTCCTGCTCGGAAAGCTGGAAAGCCTGAAGCCGGACTATGCCGTGGTTGCCTTTGACCGCAAAGAACCGACCTTCCGCCATGAGGCATACGGCGCGTATAAGGCGGGACGCCGCCCCATGCCGGCGGAGCTTGCGGAGCAGTTTCCATTTGCAAAGCAGTGTGCCGAGGCGCTCGGCTTCACCGTCCTTGAGCTTGTCGGCTATGAGGCAGACGATATTTTGGGCAGCTGCGCCACCCTTGCCGAAAAAGCGGGGGCGCAAGCCTTTCTTTTCACGGGGGACCGCGATGCATTGCAGCTGATCGACGATACGACAACGGTGCTGCTTGCCGCGAATAAGGAAACGATTCCCTTTGACAGAGCACATTTTACGGAGCATTATGGCATCAGACCGGAGCAGTTTGCCGATGTCAAGGCGCTCATGGGGGATAGCTCGGATAATATCCCCGGGGTTGCGGGGATCGGCGAAAAAACGGCGTTGAAGCTGATTGCGCAGTACGGGACGCTGGAGGCGCTTTACGATGCGCTGCCAAGCGCCGAAATTCCGAAGGGGCAGAAGGAGAAGCTGGAGGCGGGGCGGCAGAGCGCCTTTCAAAGCCGCTTTCTTGCAACGATTTGCCGCGAGGCGCCCCTGCTATATACTTTGCAGCAGATGGAATATACCGGAGTGCACACGGCACAGGCGCGCGCACTGTTTGAGGAGCTTGAATTCTCCGCTTTTTTGAAGCGACTCGGAAACGAAGCGGAGCAAAGCACCCCGGAGCGCCCTGAGAGCGACACGGTGATGGAGCTTTCGGAGTTTGCCGAAAAAGCCGAAACCGGGGCGGCAATTTGGATTGAAGAGAAAACGGTGTATGCCGCGGGCGCATTTGCCCCGCAGGGCGTACTGCTCGGGACGCTGCAGCAGGCGGCGCAAACGATCGCCCGGTGCGCGGAGAAGCTTATTGTATATGATGCAAAGGCGTTTTATCATGCCATGGGGGCGTGCGGGCAGCATGTCCGTGCGGTCGGACAGGATATTCTGCTCGGCGCCTATGTGCTCGGTGCCGCGCAGGGACATTTTGAGCCGGAGCGTCTGGTGCTGCAATATTGCAAGGAATCGTTTGCCGGCGGCGGCCGCGGGCGCGCGGCGCAAATGCTTGCTGCATGGACGGAAATTGAGCGGCAGCTTTTGCAAACGCAGAGCATGCAGCTTTATCGCACGGTGGAGCTGCCCCTGGCGGCTGTGTTGTGCGATATGGAGCAGCGCGGCTTCGCCATTGATTGCCCCGGGCTTGCAAAATTCGGCGAACAGCTCGGGCAGCTTTGCGAAATGTATGCGCAGCGGATCTGGTTTTCCGCCGGGCAGACCTTTAATATCAATTCGCCGAAGCAGCTTGCCGCCGTGCTTTACGATACGCTCGGCTTGCCATGCCGCGCGAAAACAAAAACGGGCCGCTCTAGCGTGTCCCTTTTCCAACTCAAAATACGCAGAACACACACGGAGGGAACGCCATGTTTGACAGACTCGAAGAAGTCGAAAAGAGATACGAGGAAATTT
>ERZ827423.1238-NODE-1238-length-26107-cov-4.382581_pt1 | contig 26107 bp, 25 predicted proteins | sample MGYA00519775_ERZ827423 | MGnify/ENA primary metagenome ERZ827423 (study PRJEB31778, sample SAMEA3449296) | human gut metagenome | biome: human gut; feature: human-associated habitat; material: faeces | place: United Kingdom | collected 2010/2012 ...
GGCCCGCCATGATGGACGCCTTGGCCTTCTCCCGCGACGGAAACATATTTCGTTCTGTCAGAATGATATCCAGTCTTTCTTTAGCCTTCAAGTTCTTTTTTTATCCTTTCTGCAATAGCTGCGGCATCCAGACCATGTACCCGGTACAGCTGGTCGCAGCTTCCGTGTTCGATAAAGGTATCGGGCCATCCCATATTGAGGACCCGTGTATTTTCATTGATCAGCAGTGCATCGATCTCTTCGCCGGCTCCGCCGGTCAGGACGTTGTCTTCCAGCGTCACCATAAGATCATGCGCCTTCGCCGCTTCCTGCAAAGCTTCCTCGTCCAGAGGCTTTACGAATCTCTGGTTGACGACTCCTGCTTCGATGCCCTGTTCTTTTAAGAGCTCTGCCGCATCCAGTGCTTTTTCCACCATGGAGCCAAGCGCCCAGATATCTGCGTCTTTTCCTTCCCGCAGACGCATCGCTCTGCCCACTTCCAGTTTCTCTGCGTGATCTGCTCCGCCCAGCTGCGGTGCAGTTCCTCTCGGATACCGGATCGCACACGGACCATCCAGCTTCGCAGCCAGTTCCATCATGGCTTCCAGCTCTGCTCCGTCCTGCGGCGCCATTATCGTCAGATTAGGCATATGCTTCAGATAACTGAGATCGAAGATGCCGTGGTGAGTCTCTCCGTCTGCTCCTACTATCCCTGCCCGGTCGATACAGAATACCACCGGCAGATTTTGCAGGCAGACATCCTCCATGATTTCATCGTATGCCCTTTGCAGGAATGTGGAATAAATGGTGACGAACGGCTTGCAGCCCGCCTTCGCCAGCCCCGCCGCAAATGTGACTGCATGCCCCTCAGCGATGCCTACATCGAAAGTTCTCTTCGGATATTCATGACTGAATTTAGCAAGCCCTGTACCTTCCAGCATGGCTGCGCTTACAGCCACTATTCTTTCGTCTTTCTGTGCCAGTCATTTTTTCAATCACTCCTGCTTATTCCACCGCATGGAGATTTTTCAGGCTGATATCCAGAATAGGTGCGGAATGGGTCAGCGCACCGCTGGATACATAATCTACCCCAAGCGCTGTGATGGTTTTGATATTTTCGATTGTCATATTGCCGGAGCATTCGGTTTCTGCTCTGCCGTCAATGATGCGGATGGCCTCCGCCATTTCCGCAGGGCTCATGTTATCCAGCATGATGATATCTGCGCCGGCTTCGACTGCTTCTCTTACCATATCCAGAGTTTCCGTTTCGATTTCGATTTTGCGGACGAAGGGAGCATACGCCTTTGCTGCGGCAATGGCCTCCTTTACGCCGCCTGCCGCGCCGATATGGTTATCCTTCAGCATTACGCCGTCGGAAAGATTATAGCGGTGATTCGAGCCACCGCCGACGGTTACGGCATATTTTTCAAACACTCTCATACAGGGAGTGGTTTTTCTTGTATCCAAAAGGGTTGTTTTTGTACCCGCAAGCAGCTTTGCAACGGCATTCGTATAGGTTGCGATGCCGCTCATGCGCTGCAAATAATTGAGGGCGGTGCGTTCTGCGGAAAGCAGAACACGGATATCTCCCGTCACGGTTGCCAGAAGCTGCCCCTTTTTCACAGCATCTCCATCGGCGGCATGAAAGGCAATTTCTATTTTTTCATCCAGAAGCTGAAACGCCCTCGCGAACACATCCAGACCGGCAATGATGCCGTCCTGCTTGCAGATTAAATCGACTGTGCCAAGCTGATACCGCGGCATGACTGCGTTGGTGGAAACATCCTCGCTGTTGATATCCTCCTCCAGAGCCATGCGGATATATTTATCTGCTACAATTTGCATGGTAATCGGGTTCATTCTAATCCTTCCTTTCCTGCAATGTGCTGTGCTGCTTTTTCTGCGAAAACAAGGCTTTCCAGAAGGCTGTTGCTTGCCAGTCTGTTTTTGCCGTGTACGCCGTTGCAGCTGGTTTCGCCAATAGCATAGAGATGCTCCATGGTTGTTTTGGAATGGCGGTCTACATGGATGCCGCCCATAAAGTAATGCTGTGCCGGCACAACGGGTGCAGGCTCTTTTTTGATATCATAGCCTGCCTCCAGACAGGTTTTGTAGATATTCGGGAAATGATTTTCAATATCCTCCGCAGGAACGGGAGCAAAGGAAAGCCATACATGCTTTGTACCTTCCTTTTCCATTTCTGCATGGATGGCAGCAGAAACCTTGTCTCTGGGCAGAAGCTCATTGACAAAGCGTTCGCCCTTGCTGTTGAGCAGAATTGCACCCTCGCCGCGGGCAGATTCGGAAATCAGAAAATGTCTGCCGGGCTTTTCGCTGTAAAGGCTGGTGGGGTGAATCTGCACATAGTCCATATTTTCCAGCTCCACGCCGTATTTTTCTGCCAGACGGAGTGCATCCCCCGTCAGGGAAGGGAAGTTTGTAGAATGTTCATACAGACCGCCGATGCCGCCTGTTGCCAGAATTGTGTTTTCCGCATGAATCCGCAGGATATCGCCGTTTTCTGCCTTCGCAACGATGCCATGGCAGGTGTTTCCCTCCACCAGAAGGTCTTCCATCACGGTATAGTCCATAATGGTGACATTGGGCAGTGCCTGCACATTTCTGAGCAGTGTTTCTGTGATTTCCTTCCCTGTGATGTCCTTATGGAAGCAGATACGGGGCTTGGCGTGTGCGCCTTCTCTGGTATATTTTAAACTACCGTCCGCCTCCTTGTCAAATCTTACGCCGAGGGCAAGCAGGTCGTTGATCACGGCTCTGCTGTTGCGAATCATGATATCCACGCTTTCCTTGCGATTTTCGTAATGCCCTGCCTTGAGGGTGTCCTCGAAGAAGGAATCGTAGTCGGTTTCATCCCTCTGGACGCAGATGCCGCCCTGTGCAAGCATGGAATCGCAGCTGGGCAAATCCTCCTTGCAGATGAGAAGAATGTTCTGCTCCTTGGGCAGCTTGAGTGCGGCATATAAGCCGCTGACTCCTGCGCCGACGATGACGGTGTTATAGGTAAGCTCTTTTTCCATTTTATGCTCCTCCTTATTTGCTCAGCTCCAGCATGCGTGTCAGGGTGTTGCCTGCCGCTTCTGCCTGTGCCCGGTCTACGGATGCCTGATTTTCCTCTGTCTGCAAAACATGCAGCACCTTTTCCAATGTAATCAGCTTCATGTCCCTGCAGGTGGGTGCTGTTTTCGGGAAATAGAAGGTCTTATCGGGATTGCGCTTTTTCAGCTCATACAGCACGCCGATTTCCGTCCCGATGATAAATTCCTGCTTTTCACTTTCGGTCGCATGCTTGATGATGCCTGTGGTGGAGCCGATGTAATCTGCCAGCCTTGTCACAGCTTCAGGACATTCGGGATGCACCAGAACCTCTGCATTGGGGTGTGCGTCCTTCAGCTCCTGTACCTCGGCAGGAGAGATATTCTGATGGATGGGGCAGTAGCCATTGACGAGAATGATATTTTTTTCAGGCCCCTGCGCCGCAATGAAGCGACCGAGGTTTTGATCGGGAATAAAGAGGATATTCTGATTGGGCAGGTTGCGGACAATCTGCACCGCGTTGGCGGAGGTCACGCTTACGTCAGACCAGGATTTGATTTCCGCTGTAGAATTGATGTAGCAGACAACCGCCAAATCCTCGTAGGCTTCTCTTGCCGCGTCCACCTCTGCCTTTGTTACCATGTGCGCCATGGGGCAGTCCGCGCTTGCATCCGGCATCAGCACCTTCTTTTCGGGGCTTAACAGACAGCCGCTTTCCCCCATGAAGGAGACACCGCAGTAAACGATGATGGGGTTGGGCAGGGTTGCCGCCGTTTTGCTCAACGCGAAGGAATCCCCGACATAATCGGCGATTTCCTGAATTTCATCCGCTACATAATAATGCGCCAGAATGACTGCATTTTTCTGTTCCTTTAAGGCTTTGATTTCATCTTTGATATTCATGCTTTTCCTCGATTCTACTGTATTTTGTAAATAAGTATTGTAAATAAATTTTTTTGCAGTGGAATTAAGTATAGCACAATTATTTACAAGTGACAAGACAGATGAAAGAAAAGTTGTATTGTTTTGTATTTTTTTAGAAACAGCTGTTGCGCCGAACAAAAAACAAAAACCTCCGCAGGGGCGCGCCCCACGAAGGTGATTTGCTTTCGACTTAGTTTTTATTGGCAGAGAAGAAGATAAATATCATTTACGTTTGTGCCGGTTGCTCCTGTGATGAGAAGGGCATCTGCCGCCGCCAATGCGGCATTGGAATCGTTCTCCGCAAGAACCGCAGGAATGGATATGCCCTTTTCCGCAAGGATACCGCAGGTTTTCCCGTCCACAATACCGCCTGCGGCATCGGTCGGCCCATCCGTACCGTCAGAGCCTGCCGCCACAATCACAATGCCTTCCATGCCGGCAATGCGCTCCGCCGCTGCAAGGGCAAGCTCCTGATTTCTGCCACCCTTGCCCTTCCCGGTGATATGCACAACGGTTTCGCCGCCGCAGAGATAGGAAAAGCGTCCCATGGCAAGTGCCATCCAGTCCGTGGAGGTGGAGCTTGCACCGCTGAGATAATCGGGGTTGCCGAGCAAAGAGCCCGTTACATTGCCGTGCCGCTTTGTGCTTGCGACCGATTCCTTGATATAGGAGGCAAGGGCTGCGGAAAGCGCTGTCTTTTCCACAAAAGCGGGGCGCACGGGTGTCTCGGTGCTGCGCTTTGATTCCCATGCAAGGCGCACGCCGCCATCCGCATCGACAAATGCCGTGCCCAGGGACGAAGCGCTTATGCTTTCGACGGCGGTCACGCCGCTTTTGGAGCTGGTTCCGCTTGCTGCAAGATAGAAACAATCGGTGTTGGTGCCGCGGCTTGCGCCGATGACGGCATCGATATTATTGGTGCTGCCGTTTTTGCCGACGACGGTGCCGCCGTTATAGCAGCGGTTCAAAACGGGGGAAGCCGCCTTGTGCCCGCCGGTGATACCGCCGACGGTTGCGGGGCCGGTTACCATGCCGAGATTGTAGCAATCTTCAACCGTTCCTCCTCTCCAGTGCTGTCCCGTCACGCCGCCGATATAGCCGGTGGTTCCGCTGACGGCACCCTTGTTATAGCAGCCGCTTACGGTGCAGTCGCCGTTGACGCCGCCGACTACGCCGCCGACATTTGCGCTGCCGCTTACAGTTGCCTCATTGCCGCAGTTTTGTACGGTGGCGGCGGTGAGCTTGCCGACCACACCGCCGACATCGGACGCGCCGTTTACCTTGCCCGCGACGATAAGATTTTTCACCGTGCCGCCGTTTACGGCACCGAAGAAGCCGACTGCGCTTCCGGAGGCAATCTCCATGCCCACAATGACATGATAGCCGCCGTCAAATGTGCCCTTGAACGGTGCGGAGGCAGTGCCGATGGGAGTCCATGGGCTGCTTTCTCCGCCCAGGGTGATGTTGGCGCCGAGGCGAACGAGTTTGCCCTCATAGCTCTCTCCGCCGCTGACCGCTTCCGCAAAGCTTTTCAGCGCTTCGTAGGTTGTAATGATCAGATCGGGCTGCCTGATTTGCCATGCAAAGACCGGCAAGCCGCCGTTGATGCCGTCCTCGTCCGCCTTGAAGGCATCGCCCAGCTGCGCGGCGGAAAGGGAGGAGACCTCGGTGATTCCCGTTTTGTCGTTTGTGCCGCAGCCGCTGAGAAAATAGCAGTTTTCGTTTGTGCCGCGCGTGGCACCGATCACGGCGCCGATATTATTATGATTGCCCGCGGTATCAACTACGGTGCCGGCACTATAGCAGTTGCGCAGCACAGGAGAAGAGGCCTTGTGCCCGCCCGTGATGCCGCCGACGGTTGCAGGGCCGCTGACTGTGCCGATGTTATAGCAGTTTTCCACCGTGCCTGCTCTCCAGTGCTGTCCCGTCACGCCGCCGATATAGCCGGTGGTTCCGCTGACGGCGCCGCTGTTATAGCAGCCGCTTACGGTACAGTCGCCGTTGACACTGCCGACCACGCCGCCGACATTTGCACCGCCGCTGACGCTTGCTTCATTGCCGCAGTTTTGCACGGCACCTGCGGTGAGCTTGCCGACAACCCCGGCAATGTTGGATGCGCCGTTAACCATGCCGCGCACGATGAGATTTTTCACCGTTCCGCCGTTTACATCGGCAAAAAAGCCGACGGAGGAGGAAAGGTCACTGACAATATGATTTTGCCCGTCAAAAGTCCCTTTGAACGGGGCAGCGGATGAGCCGATGCCCGCAAAGTCCTCGCCGGCAAGAGAAAGGTTTGCGGCAAGCACAACGGTTTTCCCCGTATAGCTTTCACCGCCGGAGACGCTCTGCGCAAATTGCAGAAGCTCTTCTTTGGTTGTGATGGTGAGATCCCCATCCTCGGCAAAGGTGCCGAGCGGGAACACGGCAAGCAGCAAAATTGCCGCCAAAATGCCGCTGAGCCATCGCTTTGCATTGATTTTTTGCATGTTTTTCTCCTTTCGAAATCGTCCGGTGCAGCGTTTGGCATGAAAAAAAGTGCAGTGCCTCCCGCATTTGCGGAAAGTCGGCTGCACTTTTCACACCAAAACAGTGATTCACCGAAAGATACGGCAGGTATCCTGACTTATGAGCAGCGCAAAGCGGCTGCACAGCATAAGTACCCGCAAATCGCGTCTTTCTTTGAAACTTCGGAAAACAGCGGTCTTCGGGTAAGGCATGTCTGCTTTTCAAATACAGTAATGGCGGTTGTTCCGGATTCGAACCGGATTTCCTTTTCATCTACTCAGTTTACAACTTTTCAAACCGTATCTTCTTCGCATGATTTCATTTTTTTCAGTATATCATATTTCGTTTCTTTTTGCAACCCCACCAATCGAAAACGGCAGAAATTTTCCGCAAAAAAAGGTCGGGCGGCAAAAAAGCAGCCCGACCGTATGAATTTTGTGCAGTTACGAAATTCCGAGCGCCGCGCCGATCGCCGCGAAAATGCCGAGATGCTCCAAAAGAATTTTTATGCCGATCAAAATCAGCACAATACCGCCGGCAAGCACCGCGCGGGAGCGGTATTTTGCGCCGAACCGTTTTCCGAGCCACAGCCCAAATGCCGAGAGCAGACAGGTCGTGACGCCGATCAGGGTAACGGCAGGAGCGATATGCACCTCCAAAAACGCAAAGGTAACGCCGACCGCCAGCGCATCAATGCTCGTTGCAAGCGCAAGGGGCAGCATGGCACGCACGGAAAAATCCGCATTGAGCCCTTCCGCATCCCCGAACGCCTCGCGAATCATGTTTGCGCCGATGAGCACCAGCAAAATAAAGGCGATCCAATGGTCAACGTTTTCAATCAGCTTTTGAAAGCGCGAGCCGAGCAGATAGCCGATAAGCGGCATCAGCGCCTGAAACCCGCCGAAATACAGTCCGACGCAGATGTAATGCCTTGTTTTTGGTTCTCCTGCGGAAAGTCCCTTGCAAATGGCGACGGCAAAGGCATCCATGGAAAGCCCGACGGCGAGAATGAAAAGCTCGATAAAGCTCAAAAAATCACCTTCTCAGCCCAGAAATCCGTCGATGATGGTCGCTTCGGCTTCACTTTCTGTCAGCCCGAGCGTGCGCAGCTTTACAATTTGCTCTCCCGCAATTTTGCCGATGGCAGCCTCATGGATCAGCGCGGCGTCTTCATGGTGTGCATTGAGCGCGGGCGCAGCGTCAACCGTGCCGGAGCCCGTTAAAATGGCATCGCACTCCGAATGTCCGGTGCAGGGGGCGTTTCCTGTGATCACGGAGCGGTAGGATTGGTGCGAGCGGTCCTTTGCGACAGAGCGGGAGATAAGGTCCACCCCGGAGCCCTCCCCGTTCATTTCCACCTCAAAATCGGTTGCAGCCTGTTGCTCATATTCCGTCAGGATGCGCTCACGAATGAGCAGCTTTGCGTTTTTTTCAAGCGTGGCTCTTGTTTTGCGCAGGGTGCGGTCAATGCCGCCGATTTGCGCCGTGTCCATCTCAAGCGTGCTCCCTTCGCCGAGAATTGCCTCGGTGACAGGATCAATGGTGCGGCTGCCGTTGCCCTTGCCCGTGCCGATATGCTTTTCTAAATATTTCACCCGCGCGCCGCTGCCCAGGACAAAGCGGTGAATACCGTTGTGGCGGGCGGGTTCGCCGTTGTCCGTATGCACGCCGCAGCCCGCAACGATCACAACATCGGCGTTTTCCCCGATGAAAAAGTCGTTATATACAAGGTCATCCACATTGCCGTGCGTGACGCAGGCGGGGATGGAAACACGCTCGCCTTTTGTGTTCGGATCGACTCTGATCACAAGACCGGGAGCATCCTCCTTGGTATAAATTTTAATATGCTCGCTGGATTGCCGCCCGGCGCAGGTGCCGTCCACACGGATATTGTATGCGCCGTGAAAAGAGCCGTCAAAATCGCTGACAATGCGCAGCAGTTCTTTCGTTGTTTCATTCATGGAACATCGCCTCCTGCTTGGTGCACCCCGCGAGGATGCCGCGCCCGGAAAGAATTTGCGGCAAGAGCGCGTCTGCGCTGCCGCTTTGGCGCACGGTGCCGTCTGCGACCACGGCAATCTCGTCCGCAATTTTCAGGATACGCTCCTGATGGGAAATTATGACCATGGAGCCGTTGAGCTTTCCCCGCAGCTTTTCGAATACGCCGATGAGGTTGGAAAAGCTCCAAAGATCGATCCCCGCCTCCGGTTCGTCGAAAACGCTCAGGCGGGTGTGGCGCGCGATGACCGTTGCGATTTCAATGCGCTTGATCTCGCCGCCGGAAAGCGTAGCGTTCACCTCACGGTCAAGATATTCTCTGGCGCAAAGCCCTGTTGCACTGAGGGTGTCGCACAGGCGCGCCTCCGAGACCTTTTTCCCGAAGCAGAGCTCCAAAAGCCGGCGCACGGTGATTCCCTTAAAGCGCACGGGCTGCTGAAAGGCAAAGCTGATGCCTTTTTTTGCCCGCTGCGTGATATCAAGAGAGGTAATGTCTTCCCCGTCCAGCAGAATTCTGCCCTTAAGAGGCGCTTCAATTCCGGCAATGAGCTTGGCAAGCGTTGTTTTCCCGCCGCCGTTTGGACCGGTGATCACGGTCAGCTTCCCGTCGGGAATGGTCAGGGAAAGATCCTGCAAAATCGGTGTGCCGTTGGGGGTATTCCAGAAGATGTGTTCCAGTTGCAGCATAATACCGACATCCTTTTTTACTTCGTTGTTTTATGCAATAGCGCGGTCTACACAGTTTACCACAATTCTTCAAAAAAAGCAACCGTTTGCCCGCATCTTTTTCTTTCCCGCAACGGCGGAGCACATAACCGCAGGGCCTTGACCATATAGTAAAGTGTAGCGACGAAAAAAACGGAGGAGCAGACAAGGTGTCCGAACAGAATTTTTTCCCCGAAGGGTTGTCCGCCGATGCATCGCGGCGGTATTATGCAAGGGCTGTGCTTGAACGGGCAATGCAAAACGGTGCCATTTTGGAGGCGCCTGCGGTTTTGTGCGATGCGGATCTTTCGCTGACGGTGGCGCTTGGGGAAATGCAGGGCATTATCCCGCGTGATGAGGTGGTGTATGAGAGGGAGGGAAGCGGCAAGGATATTGCCGTGATTACCCGCGTCGGAAAAACGGTCTGCTTTTGCGTGCAGGGCTTTTTCACGGGTGCGGACGGAAGACCCCGCGCGCTGCTCTCCCGCCGTGCCGCCCAAAAACGCTGTGCGGAGGAATATCTTGCAAAGCTTCGCCCGGGAGATGTCATTCCCGCCAAGGTAACGCATATGGAGCAGTTCGGTGCATTCTGCGATGTCGGCTGCGGCATAATCTCGCTGCTCAGTGTGGATGCCGTTTCCGTATCGCGTATTGCGCACCCGCGCGATCGCTTTTTTGAGGGCATGCAGATTCTGGCAGCTGTGCGCCAGGTTGACAAAGAGAGCGGCAGGCTTTATCTTTCCCACAAAGAGCTGCTTGGCACATGGCTTGAAAATGCGGCACAGTTTTCCGCGGGAGAAACGGTGCGCGGCATTGTGCGCAGCATAGAAGACTACGGGATTTTTGTGGAGCTGACGCCGAATCTTGCGGGGCTTGCCGAGCGGCGCGAGGGGGTGCTTGTCGGGCAGAGCGCAGCGGTTTACATTAAGAGCATTCTGCCTGACCGTATGAAGATCAAGCTTTCTCTCATTGATATCTGCCATGCGCAGATGCCGCGGCGGGCGCTGACTTATTTTATCCGCGGCGGGCATATCGATACATGGGTTTATTCTCCGCCGGGCTGCAAAAAAACGGTGGAAACGGATTTTTCCGTGCCGCGCGCCGACCGGTTGCCCTGAAAAAAAGAAATAAGCGGCACACAAGAGGGTTCCTGTGTGCCGCTTTTGTAAGACGCGAATGAGAATTCTATTGCGTTATACCCCGTAATAGGTGACAAGACCGTCGTAAAGCCCGCCTGCAAACAGCGCCGGCTGATTTGCCATGAGATCGGCATCGCGCGGGTTTGTGATAAAGCCGAGCTCCGCCAAAACGGCAGGCATGGGGGTCTTTCGCAGAACATAGAGCCCCGGGCGGACGAATACGCCGCGTGTGGGCAGACCGGTTTGCTGCCGCAGCCCGCGCAAGAGCTGCTCGGCAATGTAATAGGCAGGGGAATTCAGCCGATAAACGAAAGCTTCGCTGCCGGAGGGCGCCGCGCTTTCGGAGGCGTTTGCGTGCAGTGAAAGAAACAAATCCGCTCCGAATTCCACGGCGGCATTTACCCGCGCCGCAAGGCTTGAGGCAACGGAGGTGCCGAGCTGCGAGCTTTCGGTTTCTCTGGAAAGGCGGGCGGAAAACGCAGGGTTTGCATCCAGCAGAGCCTTCAGCTCCTGCCCGATCGTATAGACCAGGTCCTGTTCGCGGTAGCCGTTTCCCTCCGCGCCCGCATTCGGGTTTTGCGGGTTGTGCCCCTGATCGATAAAAATTCTGATTGCCATGGCGTATCTCCTTTTTCCGGTACGATTCATCCTCTTTTCTGATACAGTATATGACAAAAGAGGGCGCGCCGTGAAAAAGCGCGGCATTTATTACGGCAGTTCTTTGCCGATCGCTGCTTCAAATTCCGAAACGGCATCGCCCCAGGCAGAGTAAGAGGGATCGTTGCGGTGATCTTCAAACAGGGTGAGCTCCTGCAGATAGTTTCCGACAAATTTGGTTACTTTTTGAGCGCCGGAGTGGTTGAGGTGATCTCCCTTATCGCGCGTATCGGACTCCCAGTCGATCGGGATTTCGGTTCGGTTGAGATTGCAGTCGATATAGCAAAGGTTGAGCTCATCTGCAAGTGCTTGCGTTGCATTATGAATTTTCATGGACCAGTTTACGGTGCTCGGTGTGCTGATCAAAATAAGGCGGGCACCGTGCTCCGCACAAAAATCACGCATTGCCCGCACATGGTGAAAATTGCGCAGCGGCAACGGTTCTTTTTCATTGCTCTCAACCAGATAGCGGTCGGTTTTGGCGGGATTGAGCGATGTATCGTAGATATAGCCCTTCGCTCCATCCAAAAATGCATTGCGCACACGGCTTTCCTTCGACGAAAATACTGTTTTCCAACGGTTATGATAGCGAAACACGGGAAAAATCCGCTCGGCACCGCGCGCAAGCTCCGAAAAGATATCTTCTTTGCGGAACACCGTGTTGGTTTCGAGAAATACAATTTTGGGGGACTGTTTTTCAAAAACGCCGTGCAAAAATTCCTCGGTATAGCTCAGCATTTGCAAAGAGGTGCCGCAGACAAATGAGGTGATGCCGTGTTCTTTATAAATCTGCAGCGGAATAAAGGAACAATAGGTTTCGCTGTCGCCCAGGAAAAGCACATCGATCGTTTGTTCCGGCTCAAGATATACGGCGTTTGCAATCGGATCCTGCACACCGTCCTCCCTGCGAAAGCCTTTCGGTCGCAAAAGGGCGGAAAGCGCAATCAGAAGAGCAAGCAGGATCGCAAAAAAGGCGATGGCGCTTAAAATTCGTCTTGAGATACTGTTCATATTGTTTCCTCAGAAATTAGCATACATCGGGTCAACGGGTACATAGCCGATTCCGTATGCGCCGAAGACAATGATGGCAAGAATTGCGGCATGCAGCACTGCAAAGCGCACAGGGAGCGGGCGGCGCATCAGCCATGCGCGCACAGAATGGCCTTTTTCATTACAAAAGCTGACGGCAAAGACAATGCAAAGCGCAGCGGCGACCGCCGCAAGATCCATGCGGTCAAGCCCGTTTTGCACCAGGGTTCCGTCAAAGAGCGTCTGCGGATGAAATGAAGTAAAGATGCGGCGCAGCATGCCCGCCGCGATGCTCAGTCCGTTTGAGCGGAAAATCAGTTCGCCGATGACAACAAGCACGAAGGTGCGAGCCGTTTGAAAGAGTTGCCAGGGGAGCCCACCGGCATTGATATGCAGTTTTTTCAGCAAAAAACGGCTCAGCGGCATGGTGAGGTTCCCGCATAGGATCAGGCAGAAATGATACATGCCGAATGCGATGTAAAACCAGCCTGCGCCGTGCCAAAGCCCGTTGCAAAGCCAAACGCAAAAAAGCGCAACGGAACCGCCCAGCAGCGGGCCGAAATGATTTCCGATGTGCCTGCGCGCTTTGGCCGTCAGCTTTTTCAGAGGCTTTGTCATGCTCAGCGGGAAAAACACATAGTCTTTAAAAAAGGTGCCGAGGGTGATGTGCCAGCGCTGCCAAAATTCCGAGACGGAGCGGGAGAAAAACGGGCGTGCAAAATTTTCCGGCAGGGCAATGCCGAGAATCTGCGCGGTGCCGAGCGCGGCATCCATCGAGCCGGAAAAATCCATGTACAGCTGCACGGTAAAACACAGTGCGGCAAAGGCAATCACGGCACCGTCGTTTTTTTCCTTTGCGTCAAATACGGTTTTGACAAACAAATTCAGCCTGTCCGCAACCAGCAGTTTTTTGAAAAGCCCGAACAAAATGCGCCAGGAACCGAGCAGAAAAGCCTCATATCGGATCCTTTTGGCCGCATAGAGTTGCTGTGCTGTTTGCGAATAGCGGCAGATCGGGCCCTCCGCGATCTGCGGAAAAAACGAAAGAAAAAGGGCAAGGCGCAGGAGATTGCCATCCGCCGTAATTTTTCTTTGATATACGTCCGTCAGATACGCAATTGCCTGCAGCGTATAAAACGAAATGCCGACGGGCAACAAAAAAGCCGGAATCTTAAGAAGAAAGGAGGCTCCGCATGCCTTGAGCAGATGATTGATATTCTGCGCAAAGAATGGCGTATATTTCAGTGTGAGCAAAACGCAAAGGTGCAGCGATACTGCAAACAGGAGTACGCCGAGCTGCCGTTTTTTGCATGCAGCTCTGATCGACTTTTTCTCCTCCCGGGTGCTCATGCCGAGCAGAGCCGCTTCGTCTTTTTGCAGCCTGTCCAGCCAAATTCCGAAATAGTGAACGGAGAGCGTTGACAAAAATAAAAAGACGGCCAGCTTGCCACTGATGAGAAACGAAAAAAGATAGCTTGCTACCAACAGAACGACGCGGCGGGCGCGCTGCGAAACGATTTGATAGAAAACAAGACAAAGCGGCAGAAAAACGGCAAGATATGCGACGGAAAAGCAGCTGATAAGCCCGGGCACGGCACCTCTTTGCAGATCGGAAAGGAGCTGCATGCTTTTATTCCTCGTCGCTAAGGCGCCGGATCATGGCATACATTGCCGCCGCGGAATTGAAATTTTTCGGGACGATTTCCACCGCGGGAACGGTGATGTCGAAGGTATCCTCTATTGCCGCGACAAGGGAAAGGATAGAGAGCGATTCCAGAATATGTCCGTCAATCAGATCGGTGCGGTTTCCGTAATCAACACCGGGCTGAATTTCATTTAATAAGGCAAGCAGTTTTTCCATGGCGATAACTCCTTTTTTCGGTTTTACTTCGGTTTATATAAGCGGCACCGCTGTGTTGAACGGGGCGGTTTCGATTGCCCCGCGCACAAGGACGGGCTTCCCGTTTTGCAAAAGATATATGGCCGGCAGCGCACGGCTGAGAAACAGGGAAATGCCTTCCGTCATACAATATGCCCCTGCATTTTCAAAGCACAGCAGGTCGCCTGTTGCAACATCGGGAAGCATCATCTGTTTTGCCAGAATATCGTTCATGGAGCACAGCGCTCCGCACACGGTGTAGGCGGTTTTTGCGGGGATGTTTTCTTTTCCGACAACGCGGACAAACGGATGGCGCATTGCCATATGCTGCCCGTAATAGACAATATGGTGCATGCCGCCGTCGGTGATGATATAATTTTGGCCGTTGTTTTGTTTCAGATCCGCCACATGTGTATAGTATCTTCCGCAGTCGGCGGCAATGCTCCGCCCGAGCTCAATTGTGAGACGCGGGTGATTCCGCATCCCGCTCAGCAAGGCGCAAAAGTCCTGCAAAAAGGCTTCCTCATCCAGGGTGTCATCCGTGAAATTGCAAACGGGGAAGCCCGTGCCGTATTCAAGCTCCGGTGCGCGATACTCAAAGCGGGAGAAAAGCTCATCCAGCAGCGCATCCAGCATGCTTACCTCCCGCGCAAGCTTTTTGAGGGAGGTTTTCTGCGTACCGGAAAAATATTGAATCCCGATAAAATAAAGTTGCGGCGTGCGCTCCCTGTTTTCAATGAGAGAGAAAAGGGTTTTCCGGTCCATGCCGAACTGGCTGTCGTTGCTGAGGCGCAGCAGGATTCGCAGCGGTTTTTGACGGCGCTCGGAAAGGGATTTCAGAAGAGAAAACTGAGACAGGGATTCTACCGTATACAGTTGCTCCCCGCTCTCTTTGACTGCGTTTTCCGTTACGGAGGGTGTTTTATACACACCGGAGATTACCGTTTTCTCTGCGGGGATGCCTGCGGCACTACAGATGCGCAGTTCTCCGGGAGAGCAGGCCTCAAACCGCTCAACATGTCCTGCCAGCGCGCCGCATAAAAAAGGGTTCGCTTTCACGGCATAACAAACGGCGGTGTTCGGCGGCAAATGCCTGCGCAGAAGCCGGACACGCTCCAAAGCGCGGTCGGGGTCAAAGAGATAAAATGCGCCCCGCTCTGCAGGCAGAGCAAACTTTTGGTCGTTCATAGAAGGTCTCCTAATGCGTTTCGGTCAATTTTTCCGTTTTTGTTCAGCGGCAGTGCTGCCAGCCTTTGCAGCTTTCCCGGAATCATATAGGCAGGAAGAATTTCTCTGAGCTTTCGAGAGACTTCGTCGCTTTGCATCGTACCGGCGTAAAATCCGCACAGGCGGCTTCGCACAGAATCAAACAGGCAACAGCAGCGCTCCACCCCGCACAGCGAGCCTATGACGCGTTCAATTTCTTCGAGCTCAATGCGGTGCCCCATGTATTTGATTTGAAAATCGGCTCTGCCGCAAAAGCGGAGATCACCGTTTTCATCATATTTTCCGAGATCTCCCGTGCGATAAATTTGCTCGGGATATTCGGTGCAAAGCGGGTTTTGCACAAAGCGTTTTTCATTTTCCTGCGGCGCATTCCAATAGCCGAGTGCCAAAGCGGTCCCGCGTACCGCAATTTCCCCTACGGTGTTCGGTTCTGTGATGCGGTGCTGCCCGCCGTCCAGCAGGAAAACCTCTTCATTCGGAAAAGCCTTGCCGATGGGGATTCCGTTTTCGTAAGGCTCCTCCGCCTGCAGGATGTGATAGGTACAGTTGCAGGTGATCTCCGTCGGACCGTAGAGGTTAACAAAAAGGGCATGCGGCAAATGCGCGCGCCAGTAGTGCAGGTGTTTTGCGGGCATGCTCTCTCCGCTGAACAAGATCTTATTGATGCTGTGCGGCACACGATAGTCAAGCCCGTGAAATGCGCTGAGCATGCAGAGCGCCGAAACCGCCCAGATCAGGGTGGTTGCTTTGTGAAGGCAAAGAAAATCGAGCAGCTTTGCAGGAACGGAAAACAAACGCCGCGGAATGAGCAGGAGCGTTGCACCCGTGTGCACGGCGGAATAAATGTCCTTCACGGAGACATCGAAATCGAATGGGGCTTGGTTGGCAATGATATCTGTTTGCAAGATTCCGAACCGTTCGCAAAAGCAGGGAATAAAGTCGCACACGCTGCGATGGGAGATCACAATGCCTTTCGGTGCACCGGTGGAGCCGGAGGTGAAATTGATATAAAGCGGGTCGGTATCGATCATGCTGCTTTGTATCACTTCGAGCAAGGCGCAGTCGGCGCAGGCGGAGCAAAGGGCGCTGATTGCGCATACACGGGTCTCCCCGAACAGCTCTGCCGCGCGGGGAAGCAGGGCATCGGTTGTCAGAATGCGGGCGGGGGCAAGGAAATTTGCAATTTGCACAAGCCTTGCGCCGGGCAGTTCCGGGGCAAGATAAGTATAAAAGCAACCTGCGCCGACAATGCCGAAAAAAGCAACCAGTGCCTCGGTGCTTTTTTCCGCAAAAACACAGATCGGCCGGCGCGGCGGGACTTGTTTGGCAAGCGCCGTTGATACGGACTGCGCCTTTGCATGCAGCGCCTGCCAGCTGAGCGTTCCCGCCTCGTCGATTACGGCGGGGTGATGCGGCAGGCGCGCAGCGGTTTGCGCAAGTTCATTTAAAATCAAAGACGGCATAAAGTCCTCCTTTTCCTGAAGAGTGCCATTGATAAAATAATTATAGGGGGGTGAAAACGGATTGTCAAGCGAAAAGCGGAGAATTAAGCCGAAATTCATTGATTCTTACTTTTTTCTTACAATTCGCATATTTCTTACATTTTTCATGTGCTGAAAACAAAAGCCGCGCACGCTGTAAAGATTTACAGACGGGCGTGGCTGCGATTTTTGTTTATTCAGCATTCCACAAGGGGTGGGGAAAACCGTTCGATGGCGCGGCACAGGGCGGGATGGCGAATCATAAAGTGAACGGCAGGAGAGCGGTTTTTGGAGACCATTGCCCACTGCTCTTCGAAAATAAAGATTTGCAGATTGGAGAATGCGGGCGTTTGCAGCTGTCGCAGCGTACAGTGCAGGTGTGCGGCAGCAAATGCTTTTGTGTCTTTAAGGTGTTTCAAATATTCCTCCTTTGTATAGGGAAGGTCCTGCTCATAAAAAGTACCGCAGAGATTGAGCAGCGGTGGTCGCGCACAAAGCACCTCCTCCGAAAAAGCGGGAATTTCGAGGCAAAGAGCGCTCTCCGCAAATTTTTGCGGGGAGCGCTCTTTTCTGCCATCGGCAGCTTTTAATCCGGCGACATATTTTTATAACGGTCATAGGAAAAGCCGTATTCAAGCGGTATATCTGCGGCGACGGCGTCAATGTTTTTCTCCAAAAGTCCCTCTGCCATCAGCGAACGCAATTCGTCCAGCTGCTCGGAGAGAAAGGCATCCGTTTTCGGCAGGCGCCACAAAACAGAATAGCCGTAATCGGTGCGGACAACACCGCTGCGCTCTCCCTCCTTCAGGGAAAACAGCACATCCGAAACATTGACGCTGAGCACCTCGCGGCTGCGCAGCAATCCGTCCGGATATTGATTTATAAAGCCTGCGTTGAGCTTGCGCTCGGCGGTTTCCGCATCGGTTTTCCCGGCGGAGAATTCCCGCAGGAGCGTGTCAAACTCTTCACCGCTTTGGAGCCGGGCGGCAATTTCGTTCATCTGTGTTTTAATGGCGGATTCATTGGAGCCGCTCTCGTTGCGCAAAAGGGAAATCTGCTTGAAGCGCACGACATCCTCGGTTTTGCCGAATGCCAGCACCTCTTCGTTACTTTTCGCCGCGGCATATGCATTTTGCAGCTTTTCGCTCAGCGCCTCATAGGCGGAATAATAGTAATAAAACCAAAGGGTCTCCCCGTAGTTTGCAAGCGCTGTGCGCAAAGCGGCTTCCGAGCCCGCGTCTTCGATCTGCTGCGCGATAGTATCGTCAAGCGTTTTGATTTCTTCGCTTGTCAGCGCAAGGCCGAGACGCTCGGCTTCTGAAAAAACGGCATGCAGCTTTTTGATCTGCGCAAGAATTGCTTCCTCCGCTGCGGCTGCCTGCTCCGGGTTTGCATCCCAATAGCCCTGAACGGTATGACCGACATAATCGCGATACCACAGCTTTGCATAGCGATATTCATCGTAGGTTACCGGTTGTCCGTCTACGGTCAAAAGTGCCGGCACCGACGGAAAATCACTGCGCACGCCGCTTGCGGTAAAGGTTGCGGTGAACGCGGAAATTGATGCGTCGCTTTCCGCGGGTGCGGTCGTTTGCGCTTCGGAGGAGGAAGAATTTTCCTCTTGCGGTGCGTCTTTTTTGCAGCCTGCCAGCGCGGCGCACAGCAGCGCGCAGAGCAAAAGGGCGGAAAGCGTCTTTTTGGTTTGTTGTTTCATGGGGATTTCCTTTCGACAGCCGTTTAATCGATGCTGTATTTTTGGCGGTATTCGCGGAAATAGTCTTCAAACGAGCGGTCATGCGTTTTGCGCAGAGAATTCAGGTATTCGTGCGTATCAAAGGAGTCCATCTCAAGCTCGATCATGGCGACGGCAATGTTGGAGCAATGGTCCGCAATGCGCTCCAGGTTGGTGAGAAGATCGTTGAACACAAAGCCCTGAGACAGGGTGCAGTCGCCGGACTGAATGCGCTGCACGTGATGCAGCTTCATCTCATCGCAGAGCCCGTCGATCAGCTCCTCCAGCGGCTCGACCCGCAGCGCAAGGATCTGATCCTTTTCGATAAAGGCCTTGGTGGAAATTGAGACAATCTCCTTGACAGCCGCCATGATCACGCTGAGCTCCTTTTGTGCATTCGGCGAAAAAACAACGCGCTTTTGCGCAATTTCGCGTGCCGCCTCGCTGAGGTTGACGGCATGGTCCGCAATGCGCTCAAAATCGCTGATGGTATGCAGAAATTTTGAAATTTCCTTTGTTTGATCATGCGTCAGCTCGCGCTGCGTGATCTTGACAAGATAGGTGCCGAGCTTGTCCTCGTAGCGGTCGATGACCTGCTCCTTTTCCTGAATGAGCTGAAAGGTCGGCTCGGAATATTTTTCAAGAATGGAGAACGCTCTGCCGAGATTTGCCTCGGTTTTACGCGCCATGGAATTCATTGCAAAGCGGCTTTGCTCCATAGCGATGGCGGGGTGCTCGATGAAGCGCTCTTCCAGGCGGTCGATTTCTGCGGTGTCTTCCTCTTCCTCTGCGCGGGCGGGGAACAAAAGGCAAACGATTTTTTCCAAAAGCCCGATTGCAGGGGCAAGCAGCACTACGGTAAGCAGACGGAACAGGGTATTGAGCAGGGCGACGGAAACGGTCGTCATGGTGCGGTGCACAAAATCAAACTGCCAGACGGCGTTTGCCGTATAGAACAGGGCGCCAATGAGAACGACGCCTGCGGTATCAATGAGCAGATAGACAAAGGCGGTGCGCTTTCCGGCAGTGGTCGCGCCGGCTGCCGAGAGCAGAACAGGAACGGCTGCGCCGATGGCAATGCCCATAATCAGGGGCAGCGCAACGGAAAAATCAACCGCACCCGTGACGGCAAGCGCCTGCAGAATACCGACGGCGGCGGAGGCGGATTGCAAAACGCAGGTGATCAGGCAGCCTGCCAAAATGCCGAGAAACGGGTTTTGAAAACTGGTAAGCAAACGAATGAATGTTTCGCTTTCGCGCAGCGGCGCGACGGAATCGGACATGGCGCTCATACCGTACATCAAAACCGCAAAGCCGAGCATAATGTCGCCCACATGCTTTAGGGTCGGGTTTTTGCAGAACATGCGGAAGATAATTCCGATGACGGCGATGATGCCGGTGAGAACGCTGGTGGAAAGCAGCTGTACAATGCCGGAGCCGCCGTCCAAAGAGGAAAGGCAGATGATCCAGCCGGTGATGGAGGTGCCGAGAATTGCGCCCAGCACAATACCGATTGCCTGCTTGACCTTCATCATCCCCGAGTTTACAAAGCCGACCACCATAACGGAGGTTGCCGAGGAGGATTGGATCACGGCGGTGACCCCGGTGCCGAGCAGGATTCCCTTAAACGGGTTGCTTGAAAGGCGGTACAAAATCAGTTCCAGACGGCTGCCCGCAACCTTTTTGAGTCCGTCTCCCATAAGGCACATGCCGAACAGAAACAACGCAACGCCCGAGAGCAGCGAAATAACATTTGCAATTCCCATGTAGTTTTGTCCTTTACTTCATTTTGCAAAACATTCCTATTTTACATGATACAGCAAACCGCACGGAGAGCGAAAGGGGGTTTCTGTTAATTTTATGTTAACATCCGAGAGCACTTTTCGAAAAAGTCTCGAAAATCTCTTGAAAACAAGGATGCAATGTGGTAAACTACCACATATGGGGTGCCGTTTTGTCGGACCATGGCACAAACGGTGCAATTTATGATGAAGACGAGGAATAAACAGCATGAAAATTCTGGTGATCAACGCCGGCAGCTCTTCTATTAAGTACCAGCTGATCGACATGACGGATGAGTCGCTGCTTGCCAAGGGCATGTGCGACCGCATTGGGATCGCGGGCGGCAATTTTAAGCATTCCGTGCCCGGGAGAGAGACCTATAAAATCGACATTCAGATGAAGGATCACGAAGAGGCGGTCAAGCTTGTGATCAAGACCCTGACGGATCCGACCCTCGGCGTGATTTCCTCCATGAGCGAGATCGGCGCCGTCGGTCACCGCGTGCTGCACGGCGGGGAGAAATTCTCCGGCTCCGTTTTGATCGACGGGGATGTCATCGCGGCGATCGAGGAATGCTGCGAGCTCGGCCCGCTGCACAATCCGCATAACCTCACCGGCATCCGCGCCTGCGAGGAGATCATGGGCAAGGATGTACCGCAGGTCGCCGTGTTTGATACGGGATTCCACCAAACCATGCCGGATTATGCATATCTGTATGCGCTTCCTTATGAATACTACGAAAAATATAAGATCCGTCGCTACGGGTTCCACGGCACCTCACACCGTTATATCAGTATGCGTGCCGCCGCGATGCTCGGGAAAAAGCCGCAAGAGCTGAAAATCGTTACCTGCCACCTCGGAAACGGCTCCTCCATTGCCGCTGTGGACGGCGGAAAATGCCTTGACACCTCCATGGGCGTGACGCCTCTTGAGGGCATCATCATGGGAACGCGCTGCGGTTCGATCGATCCTGCAATCGTTCCGCTTCTGATGAAAAAGGAAAATCTCACGCCGGATCAAATCGACACGATCATGAACAAAAAATCCGGTATCCTGGGCGTTTCCCAGGTCACAAGCGATAACCGCGATATCGAAAACGGCGCAAAGGCGGGCAATAAGCGCTATCAGCTGATTGAATCCATGCTGTGCCATCAGCTTGTGAAATACATCGGCGGCTATGCCGCGGCAATGGGCGGCGTTGATGCCATCGTGTTTGCGGGCGGCATCGGCGAAAACAACCCGCATTACCGCACGAGAGTTGCGCAGAAGCTTGCGTTCCTCGGCGTTGCAATCGACGAAGAAAAGAATGCGCTGCGCGGCAAAGAAATCGATATTTCCGCGCCGAATGCAAAGGTTCGTATGCTTGTGATCCCCACCAATGAAGAGCTGATGATCGCAAAGGATACCTACGAAATCGTAACGCGCGGCTGATCAAATGCATGAAAAAAGGGGCCTGCGCTTTGCAGGTCTCTTTTTTGGAGATGGGGCAATGGAGATGGATGTTTATGCGCGCCTTGGCACCCAAACGCTGCCGATTCTGATGTACGGCATGGGAAACGGCGCGGAAAAGGTGCTTGCGGCGCTTTCGGTGCACGGCATTTCCGTTTCGGATTTTTTCGCAAGCGACGAATTTGTGCGCGGGCAGAGCTTTATGGGAAAAAAGGTGCTGAGTTATGCCGCCGCCTGCGAAAAGTACGGCGATTTTGCCGTGGTGCTCGGCTTTGGCTCCGATCGGGAAGAGGTGCTGCAGCGCTTTGCGGCGCTGGACCGCGTCCATGGGCTTTATGCGCCCGATGTGCCCGTGGCAGGCGACGAGGTGTTTGACGGCGCATTTTACAAAGCGCACGAAGCAGAATATGCCGCGGCGCGCGCCATCCTTGCGGATGCTGCCTCCCGTGCGATGTTTGACGATATTATGGAATATCGCCGCAGCGGCTCCGTCCGCCCGCTTTTGCGCACAAAGCGCTGCCATTGGTCGCGCGATGCCCGCATGCCGCGAAAGGTACGCTGCTATGCGGATTTCGGCGCTTATCGCGGAGATACGGTTGCAAAAATGCTGGAGGCGTATCCGGGCATGGAGACGGTTTTTGCGATGGAGCCGGATGCGCGCAGCTTCGCACGGCTGCAGCAATATTGCGCCGGGCTGTCCCAAAGCGTGCAGCTTGCCTGTGCTGCCGCATGGAGCGAAGAAGGGGTTTTGCGTTTTTGCGGCGCGGGCAGCCGCAGCGCTTCCTTGCAGGATGCTTCTTTTGCTCTGTCTCATACCGAAAAGGCGACAAGCGTGCCCGCGCTCAGTGCGGATGCTTTCCTGGCCGGTGCCGCACCGGATTTTTTAAAATTCGATGTGGAGGGGGCGGAGCATGCGGCACTTTGCGGTGCGGAAAAAACAATCCGCACCCATCGCCCGACGCTTCTGGTCAGCGCATATCATCGCCCGCAGGATTTATATGATTTGCCGCGGCTGATTTCTTCCTTCGGCGTTCCGTATCGCTTTTATCTTTTGCGGGATCGCTCGGTGCCCGCATGGGACATTTCGTATTTGTGCATAGCGGAGGAAAACGCATGAAGAATACAACGCTTTGCTATCTTTCCCGCGCGGACGGCGCCGTGCTGATGCTGTATCGCAACAAAAAGAAAAATGATGAAAATGCGGGGAAATGGGTCGGCATCGGCGGAAAATTCGAGGAGGGCGAATCGCCTGAGGAGTGTCTTAGGCGCGAGGTTTATGAGGAAACGGGGCTGCGGCTGCTTTCCTATCGCTTTCGCGGCATTGTCACCTTTGTCAGTGATCGGTATGAAACCGAATATATGCATTTATACACCTCGGATTGCTATACGGGCACCCTGCACGAATGCGAGGAGGGCGAGCTTGCCTTTATCCCGCGGCAGGCGCTGAAGACTTTGCCGATGTGGCAGGGGGACGCGCTCTTTTTTGCACTGCTGCAAAAAGATGCACCGCCGTTTTCTCTGAAGCTTTGCTATTGCGGCGAGACGCTTGTATCCGCGGCGCTTGACGGTGCTCCCGTGCCGCTTCCGATGAAAGAAAACAGTGAGGAGAACCGATGAATCTGATTCCGGAAAAACAAATTTTTGATACGGGTAATTATTTTTGCACCTGGGGAACGCAAGGGGAATGGTATCCGAGCGATGCGCCGCAGGACGGCTGTGTGCGCCAAAGAGACGGCATCAATCAGCGCTATCTGTTTGCGCCGGACGGCGCGCTGCATACCTTCCCGCAGGAGCTGCGGGGCGACCTTTTGGTTGTTTTGGATGACGGCTGGGACGTGCCCTACGGCACGCACAACCCGCGCGACGGACATATTTTCGGCTCCGTTTGCCCTGATGCGGCGCGGTTTTCGCAGCTTGGCGATACGCCCGAGCAGCGCTTGTTCGGAATCGGCAAAGCCGTGCGGGAATGCGGCTTTGCGGGCTTTGGACTTTGGGTCTCTCCGCAGTTTCCGCGAAAGGGCAACACATTTATGCCCATTGATCGCTTTCGAGCCCATTTTGAGCGGGCTGCACAGCGCTGCAATGCGGCGGATGTGCGTTATTTCAAAATCGACTGGGGCTGGGACAGCCATGAATTTCTCTACCGCGCGGTGCTCGGTGAGGCGCTGCGCAAATATGCGCCGCGCATTTTGATTGAGCAGACAAGCGTTGTTGACCCCCTTGCGGTGCAGCCGGAGGAGAAAAACGAGCCTGCATATCAAAAGCGGCTGAATACCATTTATGATCTTTTGCCCGTCAGCGATTATTTCCGAACCTACGATGTTATGGAGCCGCTTGCTTATGTATCGACTCTGATGCGGCTGCGTGTTTTGTTCGAGCGCCCCGGCGGCTATGCGCCCTCCTCTTTTCGGCATATTCCGAATGTGGAGCATCTGGCGCCGATTGCGGCTGTGCTTGGCTGCTCCATGGGGCTGATGCATCACCCGCTGAAAACGCCGCAGCGCGCGGCGGAAATCACGCGGGCGCTGCATTTTCAGCGCCTTGCGCCGCCGTTCGGGCTGGATCGCTGCCAAAACCTTTGCAGCGAAGAGACGCAGAGCGACGCCTGGTTTTTCCCGCAGGATGCGACCGAGTGGCCCTATTACGGGCAAACGACAAGGCAGCAGACGGCGCCGATCTGCTTTGCGCGCAATACGGCGCTGCCCGTTTGCCGCGCCGATGCGGAGGGAGGGCTTTTGCCTTACGCCGCGGCGGCACTGCATCCCGATACGGGCGTGTTTTCCGTCGGCACCTTCCCGCGCACGGTCGGGGGAAAAGAGCAGCAGCCCGTGCGGGCGCAGATCAGTGTTTGCGGGGCGCATGCCGATCGTCCGTGCGGCATATTCGGGTTTTACCGTTCACTGCGTATTGCATTTGACCGCAGCATTGAGGGCAGGCGCGTCTTTGCGCAGGATCTTGCTTCGGACAGCGCCCGGGAGATCACGCATGCGGTTACGATCAGCGGCGATACGCTGTTTCTTGACGGCGCGCTGCTCGAAAAAATCGGAACGGCGGAAAACAAAGAGGAAGACCGCTCTGCCCCTGCGCTTATCCTTGTGCTTGCCGACTGAACGGAAAGCTGCGCATTTTCACGAGGAAACTTCTTATGGTAACCAAGGCTTTTCGGGCGGCTCTGCCTTATACGCTGCCGATCTGTATCGGATTTTTGTTTGTCGGAATCTCCTACGGCTTTTTTGTGCGAAGCCTGGGCTTTTCCGTGTGGTATCCGGTTTTGATGAGCACGCTGATTTATGCGGGCTCGATGGAATTTGTCACGGCGCAGCTGCTGACGGCGCCGTTTGCGCCCCTGCATGCTTTTTTGCTGACGCTGATGGTCAATGCGCGCCATTTGTTTTACGGGATCTCCATGCTTGAGAAATACCGCGGCACGGGGCTGAAAAAGGCATATCTTATTTTCGGCATGTGCGATGAAACCTTTTCGATCAACTGCGCCGTGACGCCGCTGCCCGGGGTGGACCGCGGGTGGTTCATGTTTTTTGTCACGCTGCTCAATCAGATCTATTGGGTCGGCGGGGCAACGCTCGGCGCATTGCTCGGCGGTCTTGTTACCTTTAATACCAAGGGAATTGAGTTTGTGATGACGGCGCTGTTTGTGGTGATGTTTGTCGGTCAATGGCAAGGCACAAAGAAGCACCGCCCGGCATTGATCGGTGTCGGCGCTGCGCTGCTTGCACTGCTGCTTTTCAGAGATCGGTTTATGATTCCTGCCATGGCGCTCATTGTCGCACTGCTGCTGCCCGATTATTTTCGGAAAGGCAGGCAGACAAAATGACGCTCAGACAACAAATGCTTACCATCGCCGTTGTGGTGCTCGGAACGATGCTGACGCGCTTTCTGCCTTTTGTTTTTTTTCCGGAGGGGAAAAAGCCGCCGCGCATTGTGCAATATCTCGGAGAGGTTTTGCCCTTCGCCTCCGTCGGGCTGCTTGTGGTCTATTGCCTTAAGGATGCGGTGCTTACCGCATGGCACGGCTTGCCGGAGCTTTGCGCCATGGCGCTTGTCGCGGGGCTGCAGGCATGGAAAAGGAATATGCTGCTTTCCATGGCGCTCGGCACGCTTTTTTATATGATATTGGTGCAGTTTGTATTTATATAAGCCGGGAGGAAGCGTTATGATCAAACATATTGTACATTGGAAATTCGGCCCCGATACAAAGCGGGAGCAGCAGGAATTTTTCGCCGCTCTGCGCGCTTTGCAGGGGCAGATCCCGCAGATCCGCACAATGGAGCTGAAACAAAGCTGCAATGCAGAGAATGCGTATGACGCCGTTTTGATTGCAGAATTTGACAGCCTTGCCGATCTTGCCGCGTATAAAGCCGACCCGCGCCATGTCGCCGCTTCGGCTCTTTGCAAATCCATTCGCCTTGCGCGAGGCGCCATTGACATTGAATGCTGACCTCTTTGCGGCTCTGCCGCCGAAAATAGAAATAACGAAATAATTCAAAAGGAGTAAAAAGTCTGAAAATTAAAATCCAGAGCAAGAGAGAAAAAACGGCATAACAAAATA
>ERZ827423.1239-NODE-1239-length-26103-cov-6.201781_pt1 | contig 26103 bp, 30 predicted proteins | sample MGYA00519775_ERZ827423 | MGnify/ENA primary metagenome ERZ827423 (study PRJEB31778, sample SAMEA3449296) | human gut metagenome | biome: human gut; feature: human-associated habitat; material: faeces | place: United Kingdom | collected 2010/2012 ...
GCTCACCTTCCCTGGCTGCTTCACCCTGGGCTGGTGCATGGCCCGGCTGTTCCTCGCCTGGGTCTGAATACAGCGCCGCCCCGCCGCTGATCGCGGCGGGGCGGCGCTCTTTCCTTTTATTCCGAGAGCAGGATGCGGTCGTTGTCCAGCTCCCTGCCGGCCCCAGCCTTGAACCGCTTCAGCAAGTCCTCCACCGTCAGGCCCTTCCGCTCCTCCCCCCCAATGTCCAGCACGACCCTTCCACTGTCCATCATCAGGGTGCGGTTGCCCAGCTCCAGAGCATTTTTCATGTTGTGCGTCACCATCATGGTGGTGATATGATGCTCCGCCACGATCTCCCGGGTCAGGCCCAGCACCTTCTCTGCTGTAGAGGGGTCCAGGGCCGCCGTGTGCTCGTCCAGCAGCAGCAGCTTGGGCGGGACCAGCGTGGCCATCAGCAGGGTAAGCGCCTGACGCTGTCCGCCGGACAGCAGCCCCACGGGCTGCTTCATCCGGTCCTCCAGCCCCATATCCAGCAGGGCCAGCCGGTCCCGGAAGAACTGCTTCTCCGCTTTGCTGGTCCGGCTGAAAAAAGCGTTCTGATTCTTGGCAGTGCGCAGATAGGCCAAGGCCAGGTTCTCCTCGATGGTCATATGAGGCGCCGTCCCCCGCATGGGGTCCTGAAACAGCCGCCCTATTTCCCGGCTGCGCTTGTACTCCGGCTTGAAGGTGATGTCCTCCCCCGCCAGGCGGATGGCGCCCTCATCCACATAGAAGGCCCCCGCGATGGCGTTGAAGAGGGTGGATTTACCCGCGCCGTTGGAGCCCACGATGGTGACGAAGTCCCCCTTCTCCAGACGGAGGGCAACTCCGCTCAGCGCCTTCTTCTCGTTCACCGTTCCGGGGTTGAAGGTCTTGGAGATACACGCAAGTTCCAGCATCTCAGCGTCCCCCCTTTCTCATTTCCGCCTTCCGCTTCTGGAAGGCAGCCCACTGCTTGAGGGTGGGCGCCGCGATGGCCAGCGCCACCAGGATGGCGGTCAGCAGCTTCATAGCCTCGATAATCCTGGAGCTGAGGGCCGCCGCATAGATGATCCGGTAGAGGATGCTGCCCACAAAGACGGAAAGCGCCCCCCGCAGCATGGAGCCACGGCCCAGCACCGTCTCACCGATGATGAGGCAGGCCAGCCCGATGACCACCATTCCGGTGCCGATGTTTACGTTGGCGCTGCGCTGGGACTGGCCTACCAGAGCGCCGGAAAAGGCAGTGAGGGAGTTGGCGATGCACAGCCCCACGGTGATGGTGAAGTTTGGGTTGATGGAGGAGGCCCTGACCATGTCCCGATTGTCCCCCGTGGCTCGGATGGACAGGCCCAGCCGGGTCCCCAGGAAAGCCACCAGCAGCAGGGCCGCCCCCACCGTCAGCACCCCGCCCAGCAGGATCTCGCTCCAGGCTCCGCCGATACCGGTAGCCTGGAACATGCGGAAAATAGTGTCCTGGCGGAGCAGGCTGGCAGTGGAGGTCCACCCCATTGCCATCAGGTTGATGGTGTAGAGCCCCGTGTTGGTGATGATGCCCGCCAGGATGGAGGGCACCCCCATCTTGGTCTGGAGGAAGGCGGTCACAAAGCCTGCCGCCGCCCCGGCAGCCATGGCGGCAGGGACCGCCAAGACGGGGTGGCCTGCGATGCACACTGTCACCGACACGGCCGCCCCCAGGGTGAAAGCCCCATCGGTGGTGAGATCGGCAATGTCCAGGATGCGGTAGCTGAGGAACAGAGCCAGGGCTACCGGTGCGTACAACAGGCCCAGTTCCAGGGCTGTCTGGAGAATATAGAGCATAGCGGGTTCCGTCCTTTCAGGCCAAAGCCCCTCCGGCGTCCTGCCGGAGGGACTGGCGGTATTGTGCGGTCAGGGCGTGCTTAGTCCTCGGTGGTGGCCACTTCCACCACCTGGCCCATGTCGCTGAACATGGAGTAGTCCGCGCCCAGAGTCTGGGCGGTCTCGGTGTTGACGGTGATGATGCCGCCGGAGACCTTGTAGAAGTCCTCCAAGCCGTCCATGCCCTCGGTCAGGGCCTGCTCCACCAGATCGGCGGTCTGGGCACCCAGGCCGGTGTAGTTGACGCCGCAGGTGGCGAAGGCGCCGGCGGCCACGAAGGAATCCGCGCCGGTGTAGTGGGGGATGCCGGCCTCGTTCAGGGTCTCAGCGACGGTGACTTCGGCAGCCATGACCGCGTTATCGGTGGGGGTGAAGACCGCGTCCACGCGGCCGACCATGGATGCGGCGGCTTCTACGATCTCGCCGCTGGTGTTGCCGGTCTTTTCCACAAAATCGATCTGCTTTTCCTGAAGATACGCTTTGGCTTCGGCGATGGGGGTTGCGGAGTTGGCTTCGGAGTTGGAGTACAGCAGGCCGACAGTCTTGATGTCGGGGTTGGCGGCCAGCATCATGTCCAGGATGAAGGCGGTGTTCAGGGCATCGGAGGTGCCGGTGACGTTACTAAGGCCGGTGAGACCGGCGGCTTCGGGGTCGGAAATGGCGGCATAGACAATGGGAATGTCGGTGCCGTCGGCGGCGGTGACCATGCACTGGGCGGCGAGCGTTGCGATGGGGATAATCAGGTCAACGCCGTCGCCTACCACCTGTGCGCCGATCTGGTTCAGCACGGTGGCGTCGTTCTGACCGTTGAACTCCTGAATGTTGACCTTGACGCCCTTTTCCTCGGCCTGAGCCTGAAGCTGGGCGACGATGGCGGTGCGGATCTCATCCAGAGAAGCGTGATCCAGCTGCTGGACGATGGCAACGTTGAATTCCTGGGCGGCGGGGGTGGTGTCGGCGGCGGTTTCAGCAGTGGTCGCGGCTGTGGGAGCCGCCGTGGGGGCGGCGGTTTCGGCAGTTCCGGATGCCCTGCATCCGGCGAACATGGTAAGCATCATCATAACGGACAGAACCAGAGAAATAACCTTTTTCATAATAAAATACTCCTTTTTGATAGTCAAATGATTGTTGGATGGGTTTGTGGGTTTTTCCTGGGGTCGCCATCGTCTGCCGGGAGCGTACATAGGTATTTCTCCTTTCTGAAAGTAATAAAAGGGAATAAAAAAGCCCTTGTTCCCCTAAGGGAACAAGGACAGAAAAAACAATTTTCTGCGGTACCACCTTGTTTGCCGGAAATCCGACCGCTCTGCACGGCGCCAACACGCCGTCTGCCCGTTAACGCTGGCAATGCGTCAGAAGATACTCTGGTCACCCATTTCCCTCTGCCCTCGGCGGCCCATTTGCTGCCCCGCTTTTCGCTCCGCTCTCAGCTATGCAGAACTCTCTGTGGATGCGCCTTGCAGCTTTACTTCCGCTTCGTTGGTTTCGATTTATGTTACGCCCTTTATACATCATTTGTGTACGTTTGTCAAGAACTTTTTTTCGCGGAGCGCGGACTTTTTTCTCAATACTCCCGCACCACGGCCTTGACCACACCGATGATCTCCGCGTCGGTGCCGTCGATGGGGCTGTAATTGTCATTTTCCGGCATGAGCCAGATCTGGCCGCTGCGGCGGCGCAGACGCTTGACCGTGGCCTCGTCCTCGATTCGGGCGACCACGATCTGCCCGTCGTCGGCGGAGGGCTGGGGGCGGACAACCACCTTGTCTCCGCTGAGAATCCCGGCGTTGATCATGCTGTCGCCCCGAACCCGCAGAGCAAAGCACCCCGGGTCGTCCCAGGGCATGGTACCCTCCTGATTTTCCACCGCCAGGATCGGTACGCCCGCGGTGACGACGCCCACAATGGGAATCTGCCCCGGGCGCGCGCCGGTGACCAGCGCCCGCTTGCGTCCCTTTGCGCCGGGGGACTGGAGCAGCCCCTTCTCCTGCAGCGCCTGCAAGTGGTAGCTGACGGAGGCGGTGGAGCGCAGACCCACTGCCGCCCCGATCTCCCGGACGGAGGGGGAATAGCCGTTCTCCTGAATAAATCGGTTGACATAATCCATAATCAACTGTGCTTTGTCGCTGGTTCTGGGCATAAGCATTTCCTCCCTGGGTCGTCCTGATACTAGTTTTCAATAAAACGGTTAAAAACCGTTTTATTCGGCTGCTGTTTCAGCAGCCAGCGGCGTAGCCGCAAAAAACGTAAGTCCATACATTTCTCGCCGCCACCGGCGGCCTGCGAAGGATTCGCAGGATAAAATGGTGTTAACCATTTTATCGAGAAATCGTATGATAGTTTGCTTTTGCTTATTGTAGCACATATGAGCGAAAAAAGGAAGCCCTTTTTGAAAAACTTTTTTGACACTTTTTCTTTTCAGGGGCGCTATACTGGGAACAGAGTCATGTTTTTGAGAGGAGCGGCGTTATGAACCGGGATGTGGAGCAGCAGGTATGGCAGCGGGTGCTGGGGCAGCCGGAACCTCCCCGGGGGAGTCTGCGGCCGATGGAGCTGGAAGCGATGGAAGCGGCGGCGGTTTACCGGAAGCTGACCGGACAGTTTTCCGGCAAAGGGCGGGAGCAGCTTCGGCATCTGTACGATATGCAGATGGAAATGCTTGCCTGCCTGCGGGGAATTAGGCGTTTGTCCGGCTGCGGGGGCGGGAAAAATGCGCAGATCGCCCTTCCGGAGGAGCCGGCGACGAAGGCGCTGGAACGGCGGTATCACTGCTCCCGACGGGCGGTGACGGAGTATACGGCACGAACGGTGGATGGGGATTTCGGCATCGTGTTTCAGCACCTTGCGGACTTAAGCCGGGAGGAGTGCGTTCTGCTTTCGCGTCTGCTGGGGTCATACTGAGACAACAAAAATGCCCTGCCAGGAAGCAGAGCAGTTGACAAAACGGAAGTTCCGGGATATACTATGGGTACAGGGGTGCTACCAGTAGGACGGCTCCCCCGCGCATTACAGAGAAGTAACTGCTTGCTTGGAGGCTCGGCGGTTACTTCTCTTTATTGTTAGCCTGGAGAACCAGGGCAATGACAGCAGCAATGAGCATGCAGAATTGAAAAATTCCTTCCCATGTAACATCCATACCTGTCACCCCCTCTCTTACGATTGGGGGCAAGAAGAAGAATAATCACCCCCGAAAAGACCGGGGGAACCGCCTACCGGGGTACTACTGGTAGCACCGTAAATAGCTTATCACACGATTCGACAGATTGCAAGGGAAAAGAACCGGGACATGACCGCCTTGCGGCGGGGCATGTCCCGGTTTTCGGCCAATTGGGAAAGTCAAAGTATTTATCCGGCTCAAACCGTGAGTTCGATCAGATTGCCCTCGACCGCGGCGATGCAGCTTTCGTAATAGCCGTCTCCCGTTGTGCGGGGGCCGCCGGTGACTTCGTAGCCATCCGCTTTCAGTCTTGCAGTCAGCGCATCGACCGCTTCCCTGCTGCCTACGCTGAACGCAATATGCGCATATCCGGTGCGGGCGGGTTCTTTTGGGAAATCTGCCAGTTCCGGCTTATTCATGATCTCGAGCCGCGCGCCACCGTCAAAGGACAGAAAATACGACCGGAAACCCGTCCTCGGATTGTGATAGCCGTCGTTTGATTCTGCGCCCAGGTAGTTCACAAAGAAGCTGCGCGCCTTTTCCAGATCGTTCACATACAGCGCGGCATGTTCGATTTTCATAGCGTTCCCTCCATCATTTCCGGGTCATTCCAGTATAACATGCACGGGAGGGCTTTGCAAGCACGCACAAAACTTTACCGCCGTGAAACGAACGTTTCACGGCGGTAAACACTTATACTTCCTTGTACATGGCGGAGGCATCGTCCTTGCGGACGGTTTCCGCTACCTGGAGAACCTCCACGGTCACCGTCCGGGCGCCCATGGAAATCTCGATTTTGTCTCCGACCTTCACGTCGTAACCGGCCTTAACCACCCGGCCATTGACGCTGATGCGGCCGTTGTCACAGGCTTCGTTGGCCACCGTCCGGCGCTTGATCAGGCGGGAGACCTTCAGATACTTGTCAAGCCGCATCGCTTACTTTGCAACGTTGTCCTTCAGAGCCTTGCTTGCCTTGAAGGCGGGAACGCGGGTGGCGGGAATTTCAATGGCTACCTTGGTATGGGGGTTGCGGCCGACGCGGGCTTCCCGCTTTCTGGTCTCGAAGGTTCCGAAGCCGGAAATCTGCACCTTGTCGCCCTTCACCAGAGCCGCGGTAACGGCGTCGATGGCGGCGTTGATGACCCGCTCGGTGTCCTTCTTGGTCAGGCCGGCACCCTCGGCGGCGGCGGCGATCAGTTCAGTTTTATTCATGTTTATATCCTCTTTTCTGAAAGTGAAAATATTTTGAAGCCGACATGAAGTCGACGTTTAGATTAACATAATTCTACCCAAATTGCAAGAGATTTTTCAAAAAAACTCACAGCTTCAGGATTTTTGCAATTTTTTCGCCCTTGGGCAGCAGCAGACAGTCCTCATGGGTGATGACTTTGAACTTGACAGCGGTAAAGAAGTAGCTGACCACGCCCACCAGCACCGGCACGGCGCACAGAATCAGTCGGCCTGTGCCGATCTCCCGCACGCCCACGGCCTTCAGCGCCCACAGCGCGCCCCAGGCGAGAACGCCCATCACCGCCGCGGCGAAGAAGGAACGCAGAAGGTTGGGCAGAATCGCGGGGGGCTTCGGCAGCAGACGGCGCATGGACAGAATGTTCAGGATGCTGATGACCACGTAGCCCATGAGCAGGCCGGTAGGCGTACCCAGAATGTTGATAAGTGGCATCCCTGCCAGTACGTACACCGCCACCAGATTCACCACGCCGCCGATAAGCATGTTGATCACCGGCCGGCCGGCGTGACCGTGTGCCTGCATGATGGCCGTGGAGACCAGCACCAAAGCGTTAAAGAGGATGGTAAAGCCCAGAACCGTCATCAGCCGGGTGGCCATCGCCAGATTCCCGCCGGAATATCCCCCCAGCAGGGCGGTAATCGGCTCGGCCAGCAGGGCAAGGCCAAAGGCGCAGGGCATGGCAATCAGGCCGGTAATCCGCACGGCGGATTCCTCGGTGGCCTTGGCCTCCTCGTCGCCGCACAGGGTCAGGTGGGAGGTGATGGCGGGAATGATGCTGATGGTGATGGGGGTAATGAAGGCGCAGGGCATGTTGAAAATGGTCAGGCACATGCCGTAAACGCCCCGCATGGTGTCGGCGGCGGACTGGGTGTAGCCCAGATTCAGCAGCTGCCCCATGTAAATTTTGGTTTCCAGCATGGTCATCAGCTGCAAGGCGGCGGAGCCGAAGGTGATGGGGATGGCGATGGCCAGCAGCCCACGGGCGGTCTCCCGGTAGGAGTGGGGTTCCTCCTCCGTCCGGGGCAGGAGGGCGTAGCTCTTCCGGAAGCGGCTGAACAGATAAATTGCCGAGACAAGGCAGCTTGCCGTGACGCCTAAAATCGCGCCGCCTGCGGCCAGAGGAATCTCGTTGGTCATTTTCAGGATCGCCAGTGCCGCGCCCATGCCCACGATCAGCTTCACCACAGCCTCCAGCACCTGAGAAACGGAGGTGGGCAGCATGTTCCCCTGCCCCTGGAAGAAGCCCCGGTAGGTACTCATGACGCAGATCAGCAGCACGCAGGGACCAAGGCAGCCGATGGCCGCCCAGGCGTCGGGCTGGTTCTGGAAGGCGGCCAGCTGACGGCAGAATACCGTCATCAGGAAGCTGCCCGCGATGCCCAGCGCCAGGAAAATGCCCCGGGCGGTGCGGTAAATCCGGCGCACCTGATTGTAGTGGTCAAGAGAGCTGGCCTGAGAGATCATCCGGCTCATGGCCACGGGCAGTCCGGCGGTGGAGATCATCAGCAGCACGTTGTAGATGTCGTAGGCCGTGTTGAAGTAGCCGAAGCCCTGTTCGCCGATGATGGCGTTGAGGGGAATTTTGTACAGAGCGCCGATAACCTTGACAATGGCGGTGGCCATTGCGAGCAGAGCAGTGCCCTGAAGAAAATTCTGCTTTTTTTGCATGTCAGACATGGTTTCATCCTTTCTGCGGGGAAAATGCGGAGGGACGCTTCCTTATTTCGTCTCTTCAAACAGCCGGGGGATGGCGTATTCGGTCAGCTCCTCCACGACCTTCTTCATGTCGATGGTGGGGAATCGGCCGTTTTCGTAGAGGATTCTGCCCCGCACCATGGTCATGGCCACGTCGCCGCCCTTGGCAGACCACACAAGGCCGTTCAGGACATTGTGGCAGGGAATCAGATGGGGCGCGGAAAAGTCAATGAGCGCAATGTCCGCGTCCATGCCCACCTGAAGCATTCCGCATTCCTTGGCACGTCCCTGAGCTTGCGCGCCGGAGACGGTGGCCATCATCAGGGCGGCGGGAGACGGGAGGGCGGCAGGATTGCCGCTTTCCTTCCGGGCGGCCATGGCGGCAAAGCGCATGACCTCAAACATGTCCAGATTTCCGCACTCGATGGCACCGCCGGTGCCGAGGGCCACGTTCATCCCCGCCTTGACGGATTCCAGGATGGGGGTGGAGGACTGGCCGTTTTTGTAGGCGGACACGGGGGTCGCCACGGCGCAGACGCCCTTCTTCCCAAGCAGTTTACGCTCGTCCTCGGTTAAATATGTACAGCCCGCGGCGGTGGTGGGACGGCTGAACACATTGTGGCAATTCAGCAGCTCCCCGGGGTTCATGCCGGTGCGTTCCAGGCAGGAATCCACTTCGCTTTGCGTCTCCGCCAGATGCAGCTGCATGCCCAGATTCTGCTCTGCGGCGTAGCCCACCAGACCTTCCCAGAGCCGGTAATTGCTGATGTACTCGCCGTAGATTCCGGCGTCGATCTTGATGCGGCCGCCGTCGAAGCCGTTCCACTTCTCCGTGACCTTCACCAGCTCCCGGCACTGCTCGTCGGTCTCAAAGTCAAAGTCCTCGTTCTCGTCGATGAAGCGGTAGCTGGACAGCGCCAGATTGGCCTTGATGCCGGACTCCGCCACGGCCTCGGCGGTGGCGTTGGGGTAGTAATACAGGTCGGAAACCGAGGTGACGCCAAAACGCAGGCACTCGGCAATGGCGAGAGACGCCGCCGCCTTGGCGCTGCGGGAGTCCATCTTCGCTTCCTTTTGCAGCAGCGCCTGAAGGGCTTCGGTGTTGCCCAGATCGTCGGTGAAGCACCGCAGACTGGCGGTCGCCAGATGGGTGTGGCAGTTGATGAGACCAGGGATAGCCACCATACCGGTGCCGTCCACAATTGCCTTGGGCGCTTCGGCGGGGGGCTTCCGCTCGATGGAGACGATCTTGCCGTCCTCGATGCCGATATAAGCGCCGAAAATGACTTCCATCCGGGGGTTCATGGTCACGGCTGTGACATTGGAAATGAGGGTGTCCAAATTGGCACACTTCCTTTCGTGTAGCGTGGGCGTTATTTCGCCCCGTCTGTCATGAGACGGAACAGCTCCTGCTTCTGCTCCAGCACGCCCGGGAGCATTTCGATGTACTGTTCAGGGAATTTTGGGTTATGGAACCGGCGGAGGGTGCCGTCGGGGAGGTTTACCTTGTTCATGCCCCCGCCGCCCAGAGAGAGGATGGTATGCACTTCCTCCATCATGTAGATGTTGTACAGGCAATCTAAGTTGTCCCGGCTCCAGCCCACGTTTTCGAAGCTGCCGGACATGTATTTCTGGCGGTAGAGGTAATAGGGTTTGTAGCCCAGAGTCCGGAGGGTCTGCTCCGCGTAGGCGACCATTTCGGCGACGTCCCCGGCGGAGGGGAGATTCTCCCGCTTTTCAAACAGGTCGGCGCCCTTTTTTAGGGCAAGGGTGTGGACGGTGATGTTGGCGGGGTTCAATGCCGCCACCGCATCCAGACTGCGGCGGAAGCCCGCCGTGGTGTCCGCGGGAAGCCCCGCGATCAAATCCATGTTGATAGCGCCGAAGCCCGCGTCCACCGCTTCGCCGTAGGCGCGAAGCACATCCGCCGCCTTGTGGGGGCGTCCGCAGGCGCGCAGAACGGCGTCCTCCATGGTCTGGGGGTTGATGCTCATGCGGTCGGCGCCGCCGGAGCGGATGATTTGGAGCTTTTCTGAGTCCAGCGTATCCGGGCGGCCGCCCTCTACGGTGAATTCGATACACCGGGACAGGTCAAAATTGTCCCGGATGACGCTCATCAGGCGCTCCATCTGGGGCGCGGAAAGGGTCGTGGGGGTTCCGCCGCCGATGTAGAGGGTGCGGACAGTCCTGCCGGACTGCGCCAGAAGCTTGCCCGTCACCGCGATCTCCTGCTCCAGCGCCCGCAGATAAGGCTCCAGCAGCTCCGTTTTTTTGCCGATGGTGCGGCTGACGAAGCTACAATAGGTGCAGCGGGTGGGGCAGAAGGGGATGCCGACGTACAGCGATAAATCCTTGGGCTGCAGCATGTTCACCGCCCGGACTGTGGAGACCGAGCAGTCGATGGCCAGCCTGCGGCGGTCGTCGGTGACGTAATATACATCCCGCAGCAGCTCGTCTGCGGACTTGGGTGTGCCGCCCTCCAGCAGATGCTTGGTAGTGATTTTCGTGGGTCGGACGCCGGCCAGTGCGCCCCATGGGGGCGTAACGGGCAGCAGCTGTTTCGCGGCCAGATAATAGCTCTGCTGCAGCGCCCGGCGGCGCAGACGGACGGTTTCGTCCGCCGTCCTGATTCGCCGGGTGGCAGTGGCGTTGATGCCGTTTACGGTGATTTTCGTGACGGCGGTAAGCCAGATTCTCCCCCGGTGGAGGGACGAAACCGCCTCCCCCTCCGTGCCGTCGGGAAACAGGGACAGCTGCAGCTGCTCTACGGCATAGCGGTCGTCATGACCGTGTAGTGTCAGTTTCATAAGAACCTCGGTTATTGCAGATAGGGGTTATACCGCTTTTCCTCCGCCAGCGTCGTATCCATATCGTGGCCGGGATAGACCCGGTAGTCGGTGGAAAGCCCGGCCAGACGGCGCAGGGACGCCCGCATGGCCGCGCCGCTGCCCCCGGGGAGATCGGTACGGCCGCAGGAACCGGCAAACAGGGTGTCCCCGGAGAACATGGCGTCGTCAACCAGCAGGCACACGGAGCCAGGGGTATGGCCGGGGGTGCGGATGACGCAGATCGTCAGCCCCGCAAGGTGCAGGGTATCCCCCTCGCCGTAGGTTTTGGTATAGTATAACTGTCCCGCCGTTATCTGAGGCGGCAGGGTCAGCTCGTCGGCGCAGAGGTAGACATCGCAGCCGGTCTCGGCGGCGATGTCCTTTACGCCGCCCACGTGGTCAAAATGCCCGTGGGTCAGCAAAATCGCCTCCACGGTCAGCCCCAGGGCATTCACCTCGTCCAGAATCTTCTCCGGGGTGTAGCCGGGGTCGATGACGCAGCAGGTTTCGGACGCGCTGTCGTTGACGATATAGCAGTTGGTTCCGTAAGTCCCAAGGGTCAGCGTGTGAATGTTCAGCATAAAATCACCTATTTTCGTCTGGGGGTGTCCATCAGCTGCTCCGTGTCCAGAATCAGGGTCACGGGGCCGTCGTTGACGGATTCCACCTTCATGTCCGCGCCGAAGCGGCCGTGCTGAGGGGGATACCCCAGACTGGCGCAGTCGGCGAGGAATTGCTCGTACAGCCGCTCTCCCAGTTCCGGGTTCGCGGCGTCGGTAAAGCTGGGGCGGCGGCCTTTGCGGCAGTTGCCGTAGAGGGTGAACTGGCTCACCACCAGCACCTCGCCGCCGACCGCGTCCAGCCCCAGATTCATTTTGTCGTTTTCATCGGTAAAAATCCGGAGTCCCAGGGCTTTTTCCGCCAGATACCGGCATTCCTTTTCGGTATCGTCGGGACCCACGCCCAGAAGAATGAGAAAGCCCTTCCCGATTTTTCCCACCACCTCGCCGTCAATGGCGACGGAGGCGGAATTGACTCTTGTCAGTACAGCACGCATGACGTTTTCTCCTTTATTTCGGTCAATTTTGACCTCTGCGGGAACCAACTACATCCCGGATGTTCAGCAGCTTTGTCCGCACGGATTCCAGCTCCGCCACGTCCTTAACCTCGAACCGGATGGTAATGGCGCTGCGGCCGCCGGGTAAATCCTTGCCGTTCATTTCCTTGACCCGGACGCGGGCGGTGGACAGCACCATGGCCACGTCCAGAATCAGGCCGTCCCGGGTGATGCAGTCCAGCTCCAGGGTCGTCTCGAAGGGCTGCTCCTCCTGGGTCGCCCAGCGGACGCGCACCCAGCGGGCAGCCTGACGGGGATCCTCCCGGCTCTGGGCGTTGGGGCAGTCCGCCCGGTGGATGCTGACGCCGAAGCCCTTGGTGATGAAGCCCACAATGGGGTCGCCGGGGACGGGGGTACAGCATTTGGCGAACTTGATCATGCAGGAATCGATGTCCTCCACGATGACGCCGTTGACCGCGTGGCGGTTCTGGATGACCGCTTCGGAATCGGGGCGGAAGCGCAGAGGGCTTTGGGGCAGCTTTTCCGCGGTCTGCTGCTTCAGCGCCTTGTTGATATCGTCCCGGATGCGGCCGACGGCCTTGGCGGCGGTCAGCCCGCCGTAGCCGATGGCGGCGAACATATCGTCCCAGGTGTCGAAGGACAGCTTTTTTAGGAGCTGAGCTTCCAGCTCGGGGTCGGCGGCGGCGGTGAGGGGCAGCCCCACCCGCTTCATTTCCGACTCAAAGGACGCCTTGCCGTGGACGATGTTCTCTTCCCGCTTCTCCTTCTTGAACCACTGCTTGATCTTGGTTCTCGCCTGATTGCTCTTGCAGATGGTCAGCCAGTCCCGGCTGGGGCCTTTGGCGGATTTGGAAGTCAGCACCTCCACGATATCGCCGTTTTTCAGGGTGGTATCGATGTTGGCGATGCGGTTATTGACTTTCGCGCCGATCATGGAATTTCCCACGCCGGAATGGATGGCGTAGGCAAAGTCGATGGGCGTAGAGCCGGCGGGCAGGGAGACGATCCGTCCCTTGGGGGTGTAGACGAACACCTCGTCGTCGAACATGTCGATCTTCATGGACTGGACGAATTCTTCCGCGTCGGAATCCTGCTGGCTTTCCAGCAGGCGGCGCACCCACTCGAAGTCCTTCTCCGTCCCTGTCCCCGTACCCTGCTTGTACTTCCAGTGAGCGGCGATACCGTATTCGGCGGTCTCGTGCATCTGCCATGTGCGGATCTGCACCTCGAAGGGGATGCCCTGAGAGCCGATGACGGTGGTGTGCAGGGACTGGTACATATTGGGCTTGGGGGTGGAGATATAGTCCTTGAACCGTCCCGGCACCAGGCTGAACAGGTCGTGGACATGTCCCAGCACGTTGTAGCAGTCGGGGATGGTGTCCACGATGACCCGGAAGGCGTAGATGTCGTACAGCTCGTCGATGGTCTTGCCCTGGGCGAGCATTTTCCGGTAGATGGAATAGACGTGCTTGATCCGCCCGTAGGTGGTGTTGTGGATGCCCACGGAGGTCAGGCGCTGGGTGATCTTGTCCTGGATGGTGCGCATGAAGGCCTCGTCCTTCTCCTTGTGTGCCTGGAGGTAGGACATGATCTCGTTATACTCCATGGGGGCGAGGTAGCGCAGAGAGGTATCCTCCAGCTCCCACTTGATTTTCTGCATACCAAGGCGGTGGGCAAGGGGCGCATAGACGTCCATTGTCTCCCGGCACTTCTGGATCTGCTTTTCCGGCGTCTGGTACTGCATGGTGCGCATGTTGTGGAGCCGGTCGGCGATTTTGATCAGCACCACCCGGATGTCCTTGCTCATGGCCATGAACATCTTGCGCAGATTCTCCATCTGCGCCTGCTCTGAGGAGGAGAAATTCGCCCGGGTCAGCTTGGTGACGCCCTCCACCAGCTCCGCCACGGTGGGGCCGAAGATTTTTTCGATGTCCTCATGGGAAGCGTCGGTATCCTCAATGCAGTCGTGGAGCAGCGCGCCCAGAATGGCGTCGCAGTCCAGCCCCATCTCCGCCACGATCTGGGCGACCGCCAGGGGGTGGATGATGTAGGGAGAACCGTCCTTCCGCTTTTGCACCTTGTGCTTCCGGTTGGCGTAGTCCACGGCACGGTCGATGAGCGCCATGTCCGCGCCGGGCAGATGCTTTTTGATTGCGTCGCACATGGACGCGTAATGTTCTTCAAAGGATTCCATTTCAAACTCAGCTCTCTTTCGCGTGCAGCAGCCGCTGCATGGTCTGGCTCCGGCTCAGGTCGGCCTTTCCTTCTCCGGGGGTCAGGCGGATGGAAACATACTTATGCTGCCGCTGGACGGTGAGCAGCCCCACGTCCCGGAAAATATCCAGGCAGGTGAGCATCTGCCCCAGATTCAGGGGCTTTCCCGACCAGCGGACGATCTTGCGGCACAGGCACACAGGGGATTCCTGCACCGGGTTCGCGGCGTCCAGATACCGCCACACCAGCGCCAGCATCTTCCGGTCGGGCAGCAGCGCCGCGGCCTCGCCGGCGGTCAGATTCCCCCGCTGCATATCCCGGTAGGGCGCGGCGTCGGGCAGGCACTCGGCATTGCAGCTGGGGCGGATGTCGATGACGTTCATCTGCACGGTGCGCGTCCCCCGAAATTCATTTACCTGGGGGGTAAAGGCCACGTCCACCAGGTCACCCGGCTGGATGGACACCGTCTGGGGATTGGCGGAAAAATAGATGGCGTTCAGGTACGTATGTCCGCTGCACAGGCGCAGACGCATATGCCGTCCGCCGCCCACCATGCTGATGCGGTCGATGGTCAGATTCTTCACCATCAGCACCGGCTTGGGACAGCCGTTGCCGCAGGGCTCCAGCATTTGCAGGGCGTCCACGTTATGCAGGGTCAGCAGCTCCGGGGAAACGGCGCAGTCCACGTCCAGAACCGTCCGCGGCACGTCGTCGGTGTAAAACTTCGCGGCCAGGGCGCAGATCTGACGGCGGAACTCCGGAATGTTGGCGCGGGTAATGGTAAAGCCCGCCGCCAGCTCATGGCCGCCGTAGCTTTCCAGCAGCGGCGACAGGGCGCTTAAGGAGGCAAACAGGTTGAACCCCCCGTGGCTGCGGGAGCTGGCCTTGCCATGCTCGCCGTCCAGACAGATCAGAAAAGTGGGGCAGGCGTATTCCTCGGCAATGCGGCTGGCCACAATGCCCACCACGCCCTGATGCCAGCTTTCGTCCGCCAGCACAATGGCCTCCGGAGGCTTGCCCATGGGCAGCATGGACACGGCCTGCCGGTAAATTTCCGATTCCACGGCCTGACGCTGCCGGTTCAGCTCGCACAGCCCCCGGGCGGCCTCGGCGGCCTTGTCCGGGTCGTCGGTGAGAAACAGCTCCACTGCCAGGTCGATCTGCCCCATCCGTCCGGCGGCGTTGATCCGGGGCGCCAGCATGAAGCCGATGGAGGACGCGCTGACGGCCTCCGGGGCGCAGCCGCACTCTGCCATCAGCGCCGCGATGCCCGGGCGCTTGGTGTGGGCCAGAGATTCCAGCCCCCTTGCCACGAACACCCGGTTTTCCCCTTGCAGGGGCATAACGTCCGCCACGGTGCCAAGGCAGACCATGTCGGCGTATTCCTCCAGCACCCCTTCCTGAGAGCCGCACAGGGCAGAAGCCAGCTTGAAGGCCACGCCCACGCCGGAAAGATTCTTATGGGGATAGCCGCCGTCCGGGCGGTGGGGGTCTACCACAGCCGCTGCGGCGGGAAGCGTCTGCTTGCATTCATGATGATCGGTAATAACCAGGTCAATGCCCAGCTGCCTGCACAGCTCCGCCTCACTGACGGCGGTGATGCCGCAGTCCACGGTGACGATCAGCTTGACGCCCTCGTCGTGAAGCTGGTGGATGGCGATGGGGTTCAGGCCGTAGCCCTCCTCCAGACGGCCGGGAATGTAGCTCACCGCGTCGGCGCCGTGGCGGCGGAGAAAATCCGTCAGCAGGCAGGTGGCGGTGATGCCGTCCACATCGTAGTCGCCGAACACGGCGATCTTCTCCCCCCGGGACATGGCAAGTCCCACCCGGCCGGCGGCCTTGTCCATATCCGTCATCAAAAAGGGGTCAAGCAGGGGCGCATTGCAGTCTAAGTAAGCTCTGGCCTGATGATCGTCTTCCATTCCCCGGGAGGCCAGCACCATGGCGGCCAGCGGAGCGTAGCCGCTGCCAACCAATGCGTTGACAGCCCCCGCCTCCGGCTGGGACACCTTCCAAATTCCGTATTTCACGATTCATGCACATCCAGTAATAACATTTTCCCTATATTATAGCAAAAATGAGCGGGATGTACAATAGGTTGTTGGGAATTTTCTTCTTTAGCGGGTTTCGGGGGCATCCCCACGCCCCGGCGTGACCTGCATGATGGTCACGGCGAGCAGGGGGGCGAAGATCATCCCGCCCACGCCCCAGAGCTTGTAGCCGGCGTACAGCGCCATCAGCGTCACGAGAGGGTCAAGCCCCAGATGCCGCCCCACCAGCTTCGGCTCCAGCATGGAGCGGGAGAGCGTAACCACGGCGTAAACGCCCAGCAGGCCGACGGCCTTCGCGCCCTCCCCCTGCAAGAAGCAGATCACCGCCCAGGGAACCAGCACGGTGCCGGTACCCAGCACGGGCAGCGCATCCACCAGCGAAACCGCCAGCGCCCACAGCGGGGCGTAGGCGATCCGCAGCATCACGAACCCCAGGGTCAGGATGGTAAACGTCACGCCCATCAGCTTCAGCTGTGCCATCAGCCACCCGCCCACGGCGTTTTTCATTCGTTTCAGGGCGTCCGCGGCGGGCTTGAGCTTTTCTCCGGGCAGGCGCTTTTTCAGCCAGCTCTTGATCTTCGGCAGCCGGGCGGAGATCAGAAAGGAGGAGATCACCGCCGTCCCCAGGCTCAGCGCGCCGTCGGGGATGTGGCTGAGAATGCTTCCCGCCAACCCCAGAATGTAGCGGATGACCTTGTCCAGCAGGGACGTACCGCCCGAAAAAAAGGAGGTCACGTTCTCACTGAGCAGGGGCTGCACGCTCTGGGGCGCGCGGGACGCCAGCTCCAGCAGCCAGCTTTGCAGCAGACCGATGCCGGATTTTGCCGTGTCCTCCAGATCGGGCAGCACCCCGGCCACCCTCCGCAGCTCCCGCAGAGCAAAGGCGCAGAGGATCAGCACCAGCATGGCAAGAAAGCAGAAGGCCATACTGACCCCGATGCCGGAGCACACGCACCGGGGAACCCGCCGCTTCTGAAGAAAGCCCACCATAGGCTCCGCCGCGAAGGCCAGCAGCGCCCCCAGCAGAAAGGGAAAGCAAAGCGGCAGAAGAAACCGTGCGGCCAGCCACACGGCAAAAAACGCCGCCGGCACGGACAGGCTTTTTTTCACTGCGGGACGCAAAAAGATTCCTCCTTTCCGACAAAAACTCTGATAATATGGGGTTGCATTCTAAGAAAAGTATGTTACAATACATTGTGGAGAAACAGGTGTTGTTCTGCCACATACAAATTGAACCAGTTTTAAGGAGGTTCGACATGTCGACCAAACCCAAATACTATATTGTGGAATCTTCCGCCCTGCCCGAGGTTTTCCTGAAGGTAGCGGAGGCAAAGCGTCTGCTTTCCACCGGCGAAGCGTCCACCGTCAACGAAGCCACCCGCATGACCGACATCAGCCGCAGCGCATTTTACAAGTACCGGGACGCCGTGCTGCCCTTCCAGAGCATGATGACCGGCCGCATCATCACCTTCCAGCTGCTGCTCCACGACGAGCAGGGACTTTTGTCCGAGATCCTGGGCGTCTTTGCCGACGCCGGCGCCAATATCAGCACCATCAATTCCATCGTCCCCACCAACGGAACGGCAGTCGTGACCATCTCCGCGGAGACCATCGACCTGACCATCACGCTGGAGGAGCTGATGAACCGCCTCTCCGCCATCCAGGGCGTACTGAAGGCCGACGTGCTGGCAGGATAACTGTCCATATTCCGAATTGCAAAACCGCCGCCGTATTTCGCGGCGGTTTTCTTCAGGCAGTACCGCGCAATTCGGCAAAAAGTCTCAGCCAGGATTTTTGTTCCAATTCAAAGTTTCAAAAACGGAGAAATACTGTATGTATTTCCCATTTTTGAAACTGCGGAAGTGGGGCAAAAAGACGGCTGAGACTCGCAGACGCAATTGCGCGGTGCTGCCCTAGTATCAAAACTGCGGAGGAATCGGCAATGGATCACAGAGAATTGGCAGCGGAACTCTTTTTATCCGACAGCAACTGCGCCCAGGCGGTGCTGGAGGCCTTCGGCGACGTAACGGGGCTTGAGAAGAGCCTCGCGGCGAAGCTCGCCTCCTCTTTTGGCGGCGGCATGGGGCGGATGCGGGAGGTCTGCGGCGCGGTCAGCGGGATGCTGATGGTGGCGGGACTTCTGTACGGCTACGACGACCCCGGCGAGAACGACGTGAACAAAAAAGCCCATTACCGGCTGGTGCAGACCCTGGCCGGACAGTTCCGGGAGGAGATCGGCAGCATTATCTGTCGGGAAATTCTGAGCAACCCGCCCTCCGACCCCAACCCCACGCCCCGCACGGCGGAATTTTACAAAACCCGCCCCTGCGCCCGGATGGTCATGACGGCGGCGGGCATTCTGGACGATTACATTGCGGAGCATCCGGTCGGCACGCCGACAAAGCCGGATATGGAACAGCTATGAACGATTTTATCTACAACCAGCACGATATCCCCAAGGAGCGGTACCGCTACGGCCTGCGCGCCTCGGCGGACGTGGGCTGCGGATGGATTGCCACCTGGAATGCTCTGCAAATTCTGGGGTACAAAACGGACATCCCGGCGCTGATCCGCTATTACGAATGGCAGCTGCCCCTGATCCACGGCAATACCGGCACCTCCTTCTGGGGGCCTGCTGTGTGCTTCCGGAAATGGGGCTTCCCGGTGAAGATCGTCGTGGACGTCCGCCGCTTTGACGAAGCGGCCAAAAACGCGGACGCCTGCATCCTGTTCTACCACTGGCGGAGCAAATGCCGCCTGGGCGCCCATTTCGCAGCGCTGCACCACACGGAGAAAGGCTTCATCGGCTACAACACCTACCGCAACTCCACCGGCGCGGACAATTACGGCAGCAGCCTTGCGGAGTTCCTCCGCAAACGCAAGTATTTTGGCGCCGTCCTGCTGGCCATCAACCGAAAATGAGCAGAAGCACCTGGGCAAAACGTAGAAAAAACTGGCGAAAATTTGTGAACATTTCACAGTTCACCCCGAACGTCCCATAGGACTTCCCTTTTCCCGGAAATCCGCCGCTTGCATTCGGCGGGAAAGTGTGATATCCTTATCAAAAGGAGATGAGCCGAATGACTGTCCGGGAATCGGGTGAAATGTATCTTGAGGCCATACTGGTGCTGGCGAAGAAAAGCGGGTATGTACGCTCCATTGACGTCAGCGAATATCTGGGATATTCCAAGCCCAGCGTTTCCCGCGCAATGGGCATTCTCCGGGAGGGCGGGTATATCCTGGTGGAAAAAGACGGCGCCATCACGCTGACGGATTCCGGAAAAAAGCTGGCGGAGACGATCTACGAGCGCCACACGGTGCTCTCGGAGCTGCTGATCCGTCTGGGCGTGGACGAAAAGACCGCCACCGACGACGCGTGCCGGATCGAGCACGTCATCAGCGACGAGTCCTTCCAGGCCATCAAGCAGTACTATTACCAGCACAAAAAGTAAAAAATTCAGGCGGCGCTTTTAAGCGCCGCCTGAACGTTCCTATGGGGTCTGCCATGTCAGCCCAGCAATTCCTCGATCTCCGCCTTCGGCATGTAGCCGATGGCCTTGTTCATGACCTTGCCGTGTTCCACGACCACCAGCGTGGGGATGCTGGCAACGCCGAATTCCATGGCAAGCTCCACTTCCTCGTCCACGTTGATCTTGCCCACGGCAATGTCCTCCCGCTCCTGGGCGATCTCCTCCACAATGGGGCCGACCATCCGGCACGGGCCGCACCAGGGCGCCCAGAAATCCAGCAGCACGGGCTTATCGCTGTTTTTCACCAGCTCGTCGTAATTGGCCTTCGTAATGTGCATGACGGACATAACAATTCCTCCTTGGTATTTTTCTGTGCCTCTAGTATACCCTAATTTCGGGAAAAGCGCAAGGGAAAACGCATTTTGCGTCGAATGGGCAGAAATTTTCAGACGGGTCGCAATTTGACATTTTGCCGCCCATCTGCTATGATACCCTGAAAGAAACGGGAGGATGCCAATATGAGCAAATGGGAATCCTGCGGCGGATGCAGCGGCGGCTGCGGCGGCTGCTCCGGGTGCGGCCTGGAGCTGGAACTTACGGAAGAAGAGATCGGCTTTCTGCGGCGGTTGGGCGAGTGCGCCTTTTTGCCTGTGATTCAGGAAAAAGAAGCGCCGGTTTTCCCGGAGGAGCCGGGAAAAGAGCTTCTGCTGCAATGCCTGGAGAAAAAGGGCCTCATCTCCCTGGACTATGACAAGCCCCTGAAGGAGTATCATACCCCCGCCTACGACGCCAGCCCCGTCCGGGGCAGCATGGCGCTGACCAAGCGGGGACAGGACGTTCTGGAGCTGATGGAATATCAGGGCGTCCGCAGCTGACCGTCCGGCGGCCTTCGCCGGAAAAAAGAGACATAGAGAAGTGTTATTTATGGACAAAAATGAATACCGCGTAGGCGTCAACCGGGGACTGCCCGTGGGAATGGGATATTTTTCGGTGAGCTTCGGCTTCGGCGCCATGGCCGTGTCCCAGGGTGTAAAAACGCTGGACGCGGTGCTGATTTCCGCCACGAACCTGACCAGCGCGGGGCAGTTCGCGGGGCTGACCCTCATCGTCGCCGCCGCCACATTGTGGGAAATGGTGCTGACCCAGCTGGTCATCAACAGCCGCTACGCCCTGATGAGCCTGGCGCTGAGCCAGCGGATGGGGGAAAAGATCGGTCTGCTGCCCCGGCTGCTGATTGCGTTTTTCAATACGGACGAAATTTTTGCCCTGGCCATGGCGCGGGAAGCACCCCTGACGGTGCCGTTCCTGCTGGGGCTGGGGACGCTGCCCTTTATCGGCTGGACGCTGGGGACGCTGTGCGGCGCACTGGCCGGGTCGATTTTGCCGCTCTCCATCCGGACGGCGCTGGGGGTCATGCTCTACGGCATGTTCGTCGCCATCGTGGTGCCCCCCGCGAAGAAGAACCGGGATGTTTTCGTGGCGGTGGTGCTGGCGCTGATTTTCAGCAGCCTGTTTTCCTGGACGCCCGGGCTGAAAACCGTTTCCCCGGGACTGTCCATCGTGGTCTGCACCGTGGCCGCCGCCGCCATCTGCGCCGCGCTGTTCCCGGTGAAGGAAGAGGGGGAAGCGGCATGAACATGTATCTGTACATCCTCGCCATGGCGCTGACGACCTATCTTATCCGCGTCCTGCCCATGACAATTTTCCGCAAGCCCATCAAGAGCCGCTTCCTGCGCTCGTTTTTGTACTACGTTCCCTATTGCTGCCTGACGGCCATGACGTTCCCCTCCATTCTCAGCAGCACCGCTTCTATCTTAAGCGGCGCGGCGGCGCTGGCGGTGGCGGTGGTTCTGGCCTACCGGGGCAAGAGCCTGATCGTGGTCGCCTTAAGCAGCAGCGCCGCGGTGCTGGTGGTGGAATGGGCAATGAGCCATTTGTAAAATAACTGTGTATTCCTCCGCTTCGCCTTGACGAGCGGGGGAATCCTTGCTATAATGCGCCGTGAAGAGGGAGTAGTCGGCGCACAGCGCGGGACTGAATCGACATACTGGGGAAACCCCGGTTCAGCCTGAAATGACGAGACTTTTGCAGGCCGGCACAGTCTCTTCGCGTCTTCTGTGCTGCCCTGTATTCGGTACGGAGGATTTTTTATGGGAATCGGAGAACTATTCTTGCTGGCGGTAGGGCTGAGTATGGACGCCTTCGCGGTATCCGTATGCAAGGGTCTTGCCATGAAAAAGGCAACGCTGAAGGCGGAGGCGACCTGCGGCCTCTGGTTCGGCGGCTTTCAGGCGCTGATGCCCACCATCGGCTTTTTCCTGGGCGCGCTGTTTGCGGACGCCATTGAGGCCTTTGACCATTGGGTCGCATTTGCCCTGCTGGCCATCATCGGCATCAATATGCTGAAGGAAGCCCTGGAAAAGAAGGACGAATCCGGCGACAATCCGGAAAAGGACGCCGACCTGTCCGTCAAGACCATGTTCCTCATGGCCGTGGCGACCTCCATCGACGCACTGGCGGTGGGGATTTCCCTTGCCATGGTCGGCAGCGTCAACATCTGGCTGGCGGCGGCCTTTATCGGCATCTGCACCTGCCTGCTGTCCGCCCTTGGCGTAAAGATCGGCAACGTATTCGGCAGCCGGTATGAGAAAAAGGCAGAGCTTGCCGGCGGCGTTATTCTGATCCTGCTGGGTGTGAAAATCCTGCTGGAGCATCTGGGGGTTCTGACATGAAGCGCACAAAACGCCGCATGACGGTGTGTACGGTGCTGCTTATCTGCAATCTGGTTTTCATCTGGGGCAATTCCCTGCTCCCGGCGGAAGTCTCCGGGCAGATCAGCGGCACGCTGAAGGCGCTGCTGGACGGCGTGTTCACCCCCGGCGAAGCGGTTCCCTCCGGCGGCGACGGCCTGCTGCGAAAGTGCGCCCATTTTGCCGAATTCGGCGCGTTGGGACTGCTGCTTGGGTGGCTGTTCGGGATGCTGGGGAAAAAGCGGCTTCCGGCGTTTGCCCTGAGCCTGGCCGCTGCCTGCATCGACGAGACCATCCAGGTCTTCGTCCCCGGCCGCAGCCCCGGCATCCGGGACGTGTGCATTGACAGCTGCGGCGCGGCCGCCGGTATGCTCCTGCTGGTTTTGGGGCATGCTTATTGGAAGAGACGATTTACCCGAAAAAATTCAGGAGGAAATGAAACATGAAAAAAGTTTTAACTGTAATTCTGGCGGCAGCCCTGGCGCTGTCCCTTCTTTCCGGCTGTGCCGGATCCAAGCCCACGGAAACCACCTCCCCCGATCGGGTGGAGGGAACCGTGGAGGAGCTGCTGAACGAAATCGTTGCCCAGCAGCCGGTGGAGTTCGACGGCGGCGTCGAGACCATCGACCTCACCGACACCAGCGAGGAGGGGCAGTGGGCCATCAAGAGCAGCACCGGTCTGGATAACGCCGGTGTGCTGACGGAGGCCGCAGTGTTCGAGCCGATGATCGGCTCCATCGCCTTTTCCATGGTCATGGTGCGGGTCGCCCCGGGTGAGGATATCAAGTCCGTCGCCGAAGCCATGAAGTCCGGCATCAACCCCCGCAAGTGGGTCTGTGTGGAAGCGGACGACATGCTGGTCACCGGATATCGCGACGTGGTGATGCTCATCATGCTGGACACCAGCTACGACCTCACCGCCCAGTCCTTTGTGGACGCCTTCGGCAAGGTCGTCGGCGAACCCGAATTTGTGATTTAACAAAAGTGGCAGCGATTCCGGTCGCTGCCATTTTTCTAAGGCAGCACCGCACAATTCGGCAAGAAGGCTCAGCCAGAATTTTTGTCCCAATTCAAAGTTCCGAAAATGGTGGAATACTGTATGTATTTCCCATTTCCGGAACTGCGGAAGTGGGGCAAAAAGGCGGCTGAGACTCGAAGACGCAATTGTGCGGTGTTGCCCTAAGAGAACTGCACATCAGGAGCGGACACGCCTATGGTTTTTTCAAGTATTCCCTTCCTATATTATTTCCTCCCGGCGGTGCTGGCGGTGTATTTTCTCACGCCCCGGAAGGGGAAAAACGCCGTTCTGCTCCTTGCCAGCCTGATTTTTTACGGCTGGGGGGAGCTGCGGCTGCTGCCCCTGATGGTGTTCACCATCCTGCTGTGCTATGTCTGCGGCCTGGGCATCGAATGCTCCCGGAGCCGGAAAAAGCTTTGGCTGCTGGCGTCCATCGTCATCAGCGTGGGGCTGCTGGGTGTTTTCAAATACGCGGACTTCTTCATCGGCAGTCTGAACGCCGTCACCGGCCTGAAAATTCCCCTGCTTCATCTGGCGCTGCCCGTCGGCATCAGCTTTTACACCTTCCAGTGCCTGAGCTACACCATCGACGTCTACCGCGGCAGCGTCCCGGCGCAGAAGAATCTTATCAACTTCGGCGCGTATGTCGCCCTGTTTCCCCAGCTCATTGCGGGGCCTATCGTCCGCTATGCGGACATCGCCCGGGAGCTGGAACACCGGGAGCACAGCTGGGACAACGCGGCGGCGGGATTGCGGCGGTTTCTGGTGGGGCTGGGGAAAAAGGTCATTCTCGCGGACAATTTTGCCCTGCTGATCCGGCTGTTCCGTCAGAGCGGGGAAACATCCGTCCTGTTTTACTGGATGTACGCCGTGGCCTTTGCCCTGAATATTTACTTCGACTTTTCCGGCTATTCCGACATGGCCATCGGCCTGGGGCGGGTGCTGGGGTTCCATTTTGTGGAGAATTTCAACTACCCCTACCTCTCGGGAAGCGTCACGGAGTTCTGGAGGCGGTGGCATATCAGCCTTGGCAGCTGGTTTCGGGACTATGTGTATATCCCCATGGGCGGCAGCCGGGTCAGCCGTTGGCGGTGGGTGCTGAACATCCTCACCGTGTGGATGCTTACGGGACTGTGGCACGGCGCGGCGTGGAATTTTGTGCTGTGGGGGCTGCTGTTTGCCGGGCTGCTGCTGGCGGAAAAGTGGATTCCCGCCCTGCAAAGGCTGCCGGGCGTCCTGCGCCATGGGTATGTGCTGCTGGCGGTGGTTCTCAGCTTTGTGCTGTTCAACGCGGACAGTCTTGCCCAGGCGGGGCAGGACTTTGCCGGACTCTTCGGCTTCGGGGGCTTAAGCCTGACCTCCGCCGAGACGCTGTATTATCTCAAAAGCTACGCCGTCCTGTTCATCTTGGGCATTCTCGGCTCCACGCCGGTGGTGAAAAACGCGGCGCGGCGCATGGACGGAACGAAGGCGGGCGTCGTGCTGGAAGCCGCGGCAATGCTGGCGCTGCTGATCGTCTGCACGGCCTATCTGGTGGACGGCTCCTTCAGCCCGTTCCTGTATTTCCGGTTTTGAGGGGGCGAAGGTATGAAGAATCGAATTTGCGCAATCATGGTTGCGGCCGTCTGGGCGGTGCTGGCTGCGTGGGCATGGCTGGCGCCCAGCCGGGACATTTCCGTCGCGGAGCGCCGCCAACTGGCGCAGAAGCCCGCCATTCAGACAAAGACGCTGCTGGACGGCAGCTTTATGACGGATTTTGAGGATGCCAGCCTGGATCAGTTCCCCCTGCGGGACACCTTCCGGGAGGCCAAGTCCCTGTTCCACCGCTTCGTTCTGCGGCAAAGCGACAAAAGCGGCATTTATATCGCCCGGGGTTTCGCCGCAGCCCAGGAATACCCCCTGAGCGAGGCCTCAATCGGCCACGCCCTGGAACGGTTCAGCAGCGTATACGAAACCTATCTTTCCTCCACCGATTCCCAAATTTACCTTGCCATTGTCCCGGACAAAGGCTTCTATCTGGCACAGTCCGCCGGGCAGCTGTCCCTGGACTATGACCGGCTCTTTGCCATGGTGGAGGGTGGAATGTCCTGGGCGTCTCCCATCCGCCTGACGGACAGCCTGTCCATTCAGGACTATTACCGCACCGATACCCATTGGCGGCAGGAGCGTCTGCTCCCGGCGGCGCAGACACTGTGTCAGGCACTGGGGGTGTCGTCTCCCCGGCAGGAGGATTACACCGTCACCCCGGTGGACAAGCCCTTCTACGGCGTGTATTACGGTCAGGCGGCGCTGCCCATGCAGCCGGATACCCTGTACCTGCTGAAAAGCGCGCTTCTGGACGATTGCCGGGTATACGACTACGAAACGGGGGAGACCGCCGCCGTCTACGACATGACCAAGCTAGACAGCAAAGACCTGTACGACGTGTATCTCTCCGGCGCCCGGAGTCTGCTGACCATTGAGAACCCCAACGCGGCCACTGACCGGGAGCTGATTGTATTCCGGGATTCCTTCGGAAGCAGCATGGTTCCGCTGTTGGTAAACGACTACGCCAAGGTGACGCTGGTAGACCTTCGGTACATCCGAAGCGACTATCTGGGCAGGTTCCTGGACTTCCACGGCCAGGACGTGCTGTTTCTCTACAGCACGCTGCTGCTGAACAACAGCGCGGCAATCAAATAATACTATTTCTTAATAAAATGATTTCATCATTTTATTCTGCCGTTTCACGGC
>ERZ827423.1240-NODE-1240-length-26086-cov-72.056241_pt1 | contig 26086 bp, 22 predicted proteins | sample MGYA00519775_ERZ827423 | MGnify/ENA primary metagenome ERZ827423 (study PRJEB31778, sample SAMEA3449296) | human gut metagenome | biome: human gut; feature: human-associated habitat; material: faeces | place: United Kingdom | collected 2010/2012 ...
CGCTGGGCGGCGACAACTGCATTGCCGTGGCCATGATCCTGGCGATCCTGTCGGATGACACACTGGTACATCCGCTCATCGAGGCGGTGTTCACCGTGGACGAGGAGGTGGGCATGGACGGCGCCTTTGCGCTGGACTGCTCTGACCTGAAGGGCAAAAAGCTGCTGAATTTGGACTCCGAGCTGGAGGGCGTGTTCACCGTGTCCTGCGCAGGCGGCATGCGCTCCGATTGCCTGCTGCCCGCAGCGCTGACCGATGCGGCGGGCATGGAGGGCTTCGGCATCACCGTGGCCGGCTTGCGGGGCGGTCACTCCGGTGCGGACATCCATCTGGGACGCGGCAGCGGCAACCGCCTCATGGGACGGGTACTGGCCACAGCGCTGGAGAAGTTCCCCGGCCTACGGCTGGCGGCCATCTCCGGCGGCCAGTTTGACAACGTGATCTGCTCCCGCTGCGATGCGGCGGTGGCGCTGCCCAAGGGCAGCGGCCGGGCGTTCGAAGCGTTTATTCGGGAGTTTGAGGGGGTGCTGAAGAACGAGTACGCCGTCACCGACCCCGATGTGACGCTGACCTGCGCGGCGGCGGAGACGGCAAAAGCCGTGTCCGCAGAGCGCACCGTGACGCTGGTGCAGGCGCTGACGGCCATGCCGCAGGGCGTGGAGGCTATGGACACGGATTTCCCCGGTCTGGTGCAGACATCCCTGAATATGGGCGTGGTGAAGCTGGACGGCGACGGACTGCACATCGCGTTCTCCATCCGGTCGTCCATCGCGTCCCGGAAGCTGATGCTGGCGCAGCGCGTGCGGGCTGTGGCGGCGCTGGCGGGCGGCACTGTGGCAGAGCGGGGCGTGTACCCCGGCTGGCAGTACAAGAGGGAGTCGCAGTTCCGGGATACGCTGCTGGCGGCGTATAAGGATCTTACCGGTAAGGACGGCGTGGTGGAGGCCACCCACGGCGGTCTGGAGTGCGGATTGCTGATGGAGAAGATCCCCGGTCTGGACGCGGTGTCCATGGGGCCGGAGCTGCACGATGTACACTCCGTGCGGGAGCGGCTAAGCGTGCCCTCCACGGAGCGCACCTATGAACTGGTATGCGAGCTGCTGCGGCGCAGCTGTTGAATGTGACAGAAAGCTGAGAGGCGGGGCAAAGCCCCGCCTCTGTTATTTTGCAGGATTGCCCAGCAGAAAATGCACTTTTTGCGGGGCGTTCCTGCATAAAACAATTTAGCATTATGAATAGACCACCACTAAAAAGTACCATGATACAGACAAAACTGCGGATTTGTCGAAAGAAATACCGGGTAAGAAAAAAGGGATGTCCGTGCGGGGCAAACGATCTCTCTGCAGAAAAATGAAATTTTCCGCATTTAGATATTGCAAAAAGTTTACGCCTGCGATATAATGGCACCGTTGAACGCCGCCGTGCCCGACCGGCCGGCGGAAAAAGCTGTTTTTCAGGAAGAGGAAAACAATTTATCTATCAATAAGGAGAAAGAACATGAAAAAGTTTTTTGCACTGGTTCTGGCGCTGGTCATGGCGCTGAGCCTGGTCGCCTGCGGCGACAAGAAGGACGACAGCGGCGATGTGACCGCTGAGCATACCGACACCACCACCGTGGCCGTGGGCGCGGTGATCCTGGCCCGCGATGACGTGTCCAGCGACGACGTGTACAAGTTCGTGGCGGACATCTTCGACAACGCCGCGTCCCTGACCACCAGCCACGCCAAGTACGGCGAGCTGAGCCTGGAGTACGGCGCTTCCATCACCTCCGTGCCCTATCACCCCGGCGCTGCCAAGTACTTCGCCGAGAAGGGCTTTGAGGTCGCCGCCGTGAAGGACGGCGCCGGCAACACCGACTCCCGCAACCTGCGCTTCGTCACCGGTGGCGAGTCCGGCACCTACTACGCCTTCGGCTCCGTCATCGCCCAGCACGCCACCAACAACGCCGGCGTCAACGTCGTGGGTCTGGTGGGCAACGGCTCTCAGGCCAACGTGCAGGAGTTGGCTGACGGCACCGCTGACTTCGCCTTCTGCCAGTCCGACGTGATGGCCTACGCCTACAACGGCACCAACCTGTTCAAGAGCAAGGTCGAGGGCTTCTCCACTGTGGCCGCCCTGTACATGGAACAGGTGCAGATCGTCACCACCAACCCCGCCATCAAGTCCGTGGCTGACCTGGCCGGCAAGAGCGTGTCCGTGGGTGCGCCCGGCTCCGGCGTGTACTTCAACGCTGTGGACATCCTGAGCGCTTACGGCATCGGTGATCTGGACGCCGACGGCAAGTTCACCAAGATCAACGCCACCTACCAGTCCTTCAGCGACAGCGCCGACGCCCTGAAGAACGGCCAGATCGACGCCGCCTTCATCGTGGCCGGTGCCCCCACCACCGCTGTGACCGACCTGGCCACCACCAAGGATACCTACCTGGTCAGCCTGGACAGCGAGCACATCGCCAAGCTGCTGGAGACCTCCGACTATTACACCGAGACGGTCATCGCCAAGGACGTGTACTTCGGCGACTAAATCCTTAGCAGAGAATTGACGCTTTTCGAGGCTACGGCGGGGTTTCCCGCCGTAGTCCTCGCGCTATTCTGTAATCTTCAGGGAGAGAAATGACTATGAGCATCGACAAGAAAAAACCGGATACCGGCCCGGCCGACGGCGTCAATACCGCCGCGGACGAGGCCCCGGATCTGGACGCGGTCATGCGTAAATATGACCGTGAATCCGCCACCCGCCTGTGGGAGGGCACGCCCCAGCTGGTCATCCGCATCCTCATGGCCGCGTTCGGTCTGTTCTGCATCGGCATGACCCTGTTTTCCAAGGCCATGCCCGAGATCCGGCTCACCATGTTCGTGGGCTGCATCATTATCATCGGCTTCCTGACCTACCCCGCCAGCAAGCACCACGTCAGGGTCAACTACCTGCCCTGGTACGATATCGTGCTGATGGTGGTGGGCGCGGCCTGCTTCTTCTACTTCGCGCTGAACGCCATGACGCTGGTGCGCCTGTCCACCCGTATCGAGACGGTCCACGTCATCATCGGCGTGGTGGGTATCCTGATCCTGATGGAGCTGTGCCGCCGCTGCGTGGGTCTGCCTATTCTGTGCGTGGCCGGCGTGCTGATCGTGTACGCGTTCATCAACCAGCTGAGCTACGCCGGCGCGGTGAACGGTGCCACCCTGTATGACGCGCTGAAAACCATCATCTACAAGCTGTTCTACACCACCTCCGGCGTCATCGGCACGCCCATCAACGTGTGCTATACCTACATCGTTCTGTTCATCATCTTCGGCGCGTTCCTGGAGCGCACCGGCATCGCCAACTTCTTCATCAGCTTTGCCAACCGTCTGGCTGGCTGGTCCAGCGGCGGCCCGGCGAAGGTGGCTGTTATCAGCTCCGCCCTGTGCGGCATGGTGTCCGGCTCCTCCGTGGGCAACACCGTCACCACCGGTTCCTTCACCATCCCCATGATGAAGAAGACCGGCTACAAGCCCGAGTTCGCCGGCGCCGTCGAGGCCGCGGCCTCCACCGGCGGCCAGATCATGCCCCCCATCATGGGTGCGGCAGCCTTCCTCATGGCCGAGTACATGAAGCTGCCCTACGCCCAGGTGGCCGTCAAGGCCATCCTGCCCGCGCTGCTGTACTTCACCGGGATCTTCATCGCCGTCCATCTGGAGGCCAAGAAGCTGGGCCTGAAGGGCGTTCCCCGCGAGGAGCTGCCTGCGTGGCGTCTGCTGCTCCGTGACTGCTACCTGATCATTCCCCTGATCCTGCTGGTGTGGCTGGTGTCCTCCGGCAGCAAGACCATGTCCCACTCCGCGGCCTATTCCATTCTGGCCGCCATTGCCGTGGGCTTCGTCAATTTCTTCCTGCAGGGCAAGCGCGGTGAGGGCGACACCCAGCCCATGACGACCGGCAAGGCGCTGGGTAATGCCGGCAAGCGCTCCTTCTTCTCCGCGGTGGAGTCTCTGGAAGCCGGTTCCCGCGGCGCTATCACCGTGGCCGTGGCCTGCAGCATGGCGGGCATCATCGCCGGCTGTATCACCGTCACCGGCCTGGCCTCCATCCTCATCAACGCCATCGTCCAGCTGGCGGGCAACGCCACCATCGTCGGCCTGGTGCTGACCATGCTGTGCTGTATCGTCCTGGGCATGGGCGTGCCCACCACGGCCAACTACTGCATCATGGCCTCCACCTGCGCGCCCATCCTCATTCAGCTGGGCTTCCCGCTGGTGGCCGCCCACTTCTTCGTGTTCTACTTCGGCATCGTGGCGGATATCACGCCCCCTGTGGCTCTGGCGGCCTACGCCGGCTCGGCCATCGCCAAGTCCGACCCCATGAAGACCGGCATCAACGCCACCAAGCTGGCCATCGCCGCCTTTATCGTGCCGTACATCTTCGCGTACAGTCCGGCCCTGCTGTTTGAGAACATCTCCGGCTGGTGGGAGGTGGCGCAGATCTGCATCAGCGCGCTGCTGGGCATCTTCGCCATCGCGGCATCCCTGAACGGCCATCTGTATAAGAAGGTCCACTGGGTGCTGCGTATCGTCCTGGCCATCGGCGGCCTGGGCATGATGATCCCCGGCACCCTCACCGACGTGGTCGGCCTGGTGCTGGTGGCGGCGGTCATCGCCTACCAGAAGATCAGCGCCAAGAAGCACGGCGGCCCCGTGGTGACGGCCTGATCCCATTTGAAGCAAAAGCATCTCCGCACACCGTGCGGGGATGCTTTTTTACACCATGTTCATACATTTCCGCGCATTTTGCCTAAAGTGCATAGTACGGGCATCTTGCAAAAACTGTCTGAATTTGGTATGATACAGGCGGTAAGGCAGTTTTCGCACAAAGAGAGGAGCATAGACATGGCACAGACCACAAAAAACGCCATTCGCAAGGGCTTTCTGGACCTGCTGGAGCAGCGGCCGCTGGATAAGATCTCCGTGGTGGACATCGCAGATCACTGCGGCGTGAACCGGAATACGTTTTATTACTACTACTGCGACATCTACGCCCTGGTGCGCGAGGTGCTGGAGACGGAGCTGGACCGCGTCCTCAACGCACCACCCCTCTGCATCAGCTGGTACCAGCTGATGATGCGGGTGACGGCGTTCATGCGCGCCAACCGCCGCGCGGTCTACCACCTGTACCAGTCCAGCCAGCGCGACCTGCTGGAGCGCGAGTATTACCAGGTGGTCTACGGTGCCGTGGAGGATCTGGTGCGCCGCACGGCGGAGGACCTGCCGGTGGCGGAGACGGATGTGCAGTCCATCGCGGCGCTGTATACGGCCACGCTGGTGGGCCTGCTGCAAAGCTGGCTGCACTATGGCATGAAGCACGATGAGGAGCAGTTCGTGGAGCGCGTCACCCGCCTGACGGAGGGCACGCTGCGCCGCGCGCTGGAGTGCAGCTGCGGGGTGGAGAAGGCGTGAGCGGTTTCTGGAAATGCGTCCTGTACGCGGCGGCGCTGGCCCTGCTGGCGCACCCGCTGGGTCAGGCGCTCCCCGGTCCCTTTGACCCGGAGAAGCGGCTCTTCCGCAGCCGGAAATGGGAGCAGAACGGCCGCATCTACACCAAATTGGCCATCGATAAGTGGAAGAAGCTGGTGCCGGACATGAGCCGCATCCTGCCGGACATGGTGAAGAAGGAACTGCCCGGCAGCGGCGCCGTGACGGCGGATCAGGCCGCGGCGCTGGTGCAGGAGACGTGCCGCGCGGAGCTGGTCCACGGTGCCTCCTGTTTGCTGGGCCTGGCGTTTCTGTGGCTGTGGCCCGGCTGGGGCGGCGCGATCGTGCTGGCGGTGTGGGTGCTGCTGGCCAATCTGCCCTTTATTCTGATACAACGCTACAACCGCCCCCGGCTCATGCGCCTGGCGGCACTGCTGCGAAAGCGAGCGCAGCGGAAAGGAGAGCAAAATGCGCGTACTGATCCTGACCTGTAACACCGGCGGCGGGCACAACGCCGTAGCCGCCGCCCTGCGTGACAGCCTCCAACGCTGCGGCGCGTCCTGCGACGTGATGGACGGCTTGGGCTTCATCTCCAAAAAGGCATCCAAATTCGTTTCCAAGTGGCACACCCGGTTCTACCGCCGGTATCCCAGGCTCTACAAGGCGGGCTATATGTCCGCCGAGGGCGACAAGGAGATGGACCGGCGCGACGGCCCGGTGTACCGCTACATTGCCCGCGGTGCCCGCCGTCTGGGCCGCACGCTGCAAAGCGGCGGCTACGATGCCGTTGTCTGTGTCCACGTGATCCCCGCCATGATGATGACGGCGCTGAAGCAGGCGTGGAGCGCCTGTCCGGTGTTCTGCTTCGTGGCCACGGACTATACCTGCAGCCCCACGGTGGGTGCCTGTACCCCGGATATCTGCGTCATTCCTCATCAGGAGCTGGCCGACGAGTTCGTCAGCTGCGGCATCGCCCGCGATACCCTCCTGCCCGCCGGCATTCCCGTGCGTTCCGCCTTCCGCCAGCGCGGTGACAGGGCCGCGGCACGGAGAGCTCTGGGCCTGCCGGAGACCGGCCGCCACATCGTCCTCATGTCCGGCAGCATCGGCTGCGGCCCCATGGGCGACGTGGCGGAGGACCTGGATATGCGTATGGCCGACGGCGACTTTGCCACGGTGCTGTGCGGCAGCAACAAGCAGATGCGCTATGCCCTGGAGCTGCGCCGCCTGTACCGCGTGGAGGCTGTGGGCTTTACCACCCAGGTGCAGCTGTACATGGACAGCGCGGACGTGCTGGTCAGCAAGCCCGGCGGCATCAGCATCACCGAGGCCGGCACCCGCGGCGTGCCGCTGCTGCTGGCGGATATGGTGGGCGGCTGCGAAACGCGGAACGAGGCGTTCTTCACCGCCCACGGCTGGGCGGCCTCCTGCCCGCCGGACAACATGGCCGCGTCGGCCCTGGCCTTTCTGGAGGACGAACAGCAGCGTCAGGCCATCACCGCTGCCCAGAGCCGCGATTTCGACGGCCTGGCCGCCGACCGTGTGGCCGCCGCCGTCCTCGCCCGCTGCAAGAAATGACCCCAGCGCCCACGGCGGCAGCCGTGGGCGCCTTCTTTGCGCTTTTTGCACGGCGTCCCTCTTGCATTTCGCGCAAACTGTCGGTATACTTGTTAAAGAAATATCGATTTGTTCACAGGCAGGTCATATTCGTATAGTAGGATGAAACTGCGGCCCCGGACGTGGGCTGCGGCCGAAAGGAGGGCGTCTGCCCATGATGATCGAAAAAAGCGGCACCATCCGCCTGCGGGACATTCCCACCGCCGCGGGCCTTTCCCCGAAGGAGCAGGAGCTGGCGGCGGGCATGGTGCGGGTGACGCACCTGTACCGCAGTGCGCTGAAGGTAGCCGTAACGCAGATGGAGATCCTGGACGAGGAGTTCGCCCGTCTGTATGACCACTCGCCCATCCACCACATCGAGTACCGTATCAAGACGCTGGACAGCATCATCGACAAGCTGCGCCGCCGGGGCCTGGAGGTCAGCATCGACAACATCTATGCCCACATCCAGGACGTGGCCGGTATCCGCGTCATCTGCAACTATCTGGATGATATCTACTACCTGCGCTCCCTGCTCACCCGCAGCGAGTCCTATACCGTCCTCCGCGAGGTGGACTATATCAAGGAGCCCAAGGACACCGGCTACCGCAGCCTGCACCTGATCGTCAACGTGCCCATCGTCATCAGCGAGGGCACCATGGTCCTGCCGGTGGAGATCCAGCTCCGCACCATCGCCATGGATATGTGGGCCAGTCTGGAGCACGAGCTGCGGTATAAATCCGACCGCAAATTCACCCAGCAGGATGCCGCCCGCCTGCGTCTGTGCTCCGACGCCATCAGCGAGATCGACCGGGAGATGCAGGACATCTACCAGGGCAACGAACCCCAATACCACGCCTGAACACAAAAGACCGGCCCCGCCGGTCTTTTTTCGTCCCCCGCCAAGGCCCATAACTTCCCCTAATGCCTCCCACACCGATTTGTTATGCCAACATCTGGATATTCCCGTTGCCTTTCGCGATACTTTCTGGTAAGATGGTCGTACAACAGAGCCTGCGCGCCAAAAAACTTTCCCAACAAGAAATTTTGCGGCACACAGGCCCGGGAGAGAAATATGTGAGCCATAGAAGGAGGAACCGCCATGAAGAGACGACTGCTCCCCATCCTGATGACCCTGGTATTGGTATGCGCGCTGCCCATATGGGCAGCTTTTGTTACATCGGGGGATGTAACAAATCCCCTGGTGTCCACCGCCGGCGCGGCGTCGCCGCCTGAGCCGGTTGAGGTGCGCACCGCTGACGAGTTGCAAAGCAACATAACCGCCGGAAATTCCGTCAAGCTGATGGCTGATATCAATATCACCTCAACACTGAAAATCTCGAGATCTCTGACCCTCGACCTGAACGGCTGTACATTGAGGATGACCGGTACCGGCAGCGTGCTCAAGGTGAGTGGCCGTGCGACCCTGACCATCACGGACAGCAGCGCGGCGAAGTCTGGCACCATCACCGGCGGTAATGCCGAGGATGGCGATGGCGGCGGTGTGTGCGTTGAAGCTTACGCGACACTGGAAATGACCGGGGGATGTATTACGGGTTGCCGTGCCGAGGATGGCGGCGGCGTGTACATTGATAATAACGCAACATTGAAAATGACCGGGGGATGTATTACGGATTGCCATGCGATCTATGGTGGCGGTATATATTCTTGCGAGAATCTGTACATGGGCGGAACGGCTAAGATCGAGAAGTGCACATCGAATGGGGGAAGTTACGATGCGATTTGGAACAAAGGGGGGGATATGTATGCCGATGGCGGCACAGTGGATGGCACGGTGAACAATCAGGGCACGATCAAGCACAGCAATGGTGTCACGGCTGTGACGGTTTTTAAGAAAGCTGTGTATAATCAGCAAGCAGGTACGATTGAAGCCGGAATGTATAATGAGACAGTGGAGAACAATGGAACGATTATCGGCGGCACTTTTTACGGTGCAGTGACGATTCAAAAGGGATATTGGGGTTGGGAGAGGACTGGAAGCATCAGCGGCGGCACATTCTACGGTCCAATCGTAAATGAGGCAGGGCCTGGACAGGTCACCGGCGGCACTTTCGCGGTGACGTTCGACCGCGGTGACGGCACGAAGACCGAGCCAACGCTGGTGGAATGGAACGGCAAGGTGTCCCGGCCCACGAGCGATCCGGAAAAGAGTGGCCACACCTTTGTCGGCTGGTATCTGGGCGATGCGTTGTATGACTTCAACACCCCGGTCAATGCCCCGCTGACCCTCACGGCCAGGTGGGAGGAGGTTCCCTCCTCCGGCGGGAATTACTACTACCACCCCACCACCGATACCAAGGCCGACGATGCCAAGGGCTCCCCCAAGACCGCCGACCCCGGCGTAGCCCTCTACGCCGCCCTGTCGCTCCTGTCTCTGACCGGCCTGACCTGCATCACCAAAAAGCGCTGAAGAAAAAAAGGGAGCCGCCCGCAGGGCGGCTCCTTTTTTTCTCGTCCCGCCGCAGCGTCAGGGGCTATTTCGCGCCCCGGCGCGAGCGCTTTCTTTGTCTCCGACGGCCCCATTTCTTCCAACAGCGGAAGAAATGGGGGAAAGAACGCCGGCAGAAACTACGTTTCTGCACTTCCTCAGCGCGCTATACCGCCTTAGTATGCAAAGCTGCGCCCCCACGCAATCGGCATTTTCTTACCCGCTGTCGTTCCGCCGACTGTGCCAGCACAGCTTTCCGCTGCCGCTGCCCGTTACTACGGCAAAAAACATTCGTTCTGCTGCGTCGCAGGCTAAGGAATAATTATATCCGTGCCCAACGGGCACACCTACCTTTGCCGCCGCAAGGCGGCAAAGGCGCGATTTGATAATCGCCAAAAACGACCAGCGTACCAGCCCCTACCCTCGCTGTTGTCAGCGGCAGCGGCGCAGGGATAGTTTCGCGCCCCGGCGCGAGCTACTTTTGTCTGCGGTGACAAAAGTAGCCAAAAGCACCGGCAGAAACTGCGTTTCTGCACTTCCTCAGCGCGCTACGCCTGTTCGCTGCCGCCCGCGCTTTCCCTCACGTAACCGGCGTTTTCCTGATCGTTGTCGGTCCCCCGACTGTGCCTGCACAGCTTTCCGCTGCCGCTGCCTGTTACTATGGTAAAGATTATTCGTTCTGCCGTGTCGCAGGCTAAGAAATAATTATATCCTGTGCCCGACGGGCACACCTACCTTTGCCGCCTTGCGGCGGCAAAGGCGCGATTTGATAATCGCCACTCGATCAGCGCACCAGCCCCTATCCTCGCTGTTGTCAGCGGTAGCGGCGCAAGAGGTACAAGCGATACCCCGAACCGACAACGATACCCGCCGCTCCAATTCCGCGAAGCCAGCACCGCCAAATTCGCACTTGCCCGCCCCGCGCCAAGGGACCCTTAGACCGTAGGTCTAAGCGACTTTCTTTCCCACATTTCTTTCTTCGCAGAAAGAAATGTGGCCGCCGGAGGCCGCCTCCCCGCCAGGGGAAAGCCAACTCGCCGCCGCAGCGGCGAAACTCCCCCAACCCGGCAGAAGAAAACGCCCCTACCGTGGCTGAGGCAAGCGGTCGCGGAAGCCTCCGCGCCGGTGAACGCAGGCACAGTCCTTTTGACCGACAGTGATGACCGCTGCACCCCGCCCGCGAGTACACACTGTCAAATTCGCACCTGCTGTCCCCGCGCCAAGGAAGTCTTGAAACGTAGTTTCAAGCGGCTTTCTTTGGTAGCTTTCTTTCAACGATGAAAGAAAGCTACTCGCGCCAGGGGGCGCGAAACTCCCCATTCCGGCACACAAAAAAACAGCCCTCCGGCCACCGCCGAAGGGCTGTTTTTCACAGATGATATTCCTGCTTGTACTCCTCATAGTACCGCGCGAAGGAACTGGACTTCATGGCCCGGACACTGTTCAGATACTCGTGGGTGTCAAAGGAGTCGGACTCCAGCTCGATAATGGCCACGGCGATGTTGGAGCAGTGGTCCGCCACGCGCTCGTAGTTGGTCAGCAGGTCGTTGAACACGAACCCCTGGTTCAGCGTGCAGCTGCCGGACTGCAGCCGGTCCACGTGGTGGGACTTCATCTCATCGCACAGGCCGTCAATGATCTCCTCCAGCGGCTCCACCCGGGCGGCCCGCTGGGGATCGTTTTCCACAAAGGCGCCCACGGCGATGGACAATATCTCCCGGACGGCGGACTCTATCACGTCCAGCTCATGACAGGCCTCAGGGGAGAATTGCAGATCCTTGTCGTGTATCTCCTTGGCGGCCTCCGAAATATTCAGTGCGTGGTCGGAGATACGCTCAAAATCGGAGATGGTGTGCAGGTATTTGCTGACCTCCTCGCTCTGGGATTGAGACAGGGACTTGCTGGTGATCTTCATCAGATAGGTGCCCAGCTTGTCCTCGTAGCGGTCGATAACGGACTCCGTTTCACCCACCATGCGGAAATCCTTGTCGGACCAGCGGTTCCGCAGGCCAACGGCCATCAGCAGGTTGCCCTCGGCCCGTTCGGCCATGGAGTTGGTCACCAGCCGGCTCTGCTCGATGGACAGCGCCGGGTGCTGCAAAAAGCGCTCCTCCAGCCGGTCCATCTCCTGTTCCTCGGCGGCGGAGCCGTCGTCGGGGAACAGCAGCTCCACCATGTGCTCCATCAGCCCGATGCAGGGCAGCAGCACGATCACGGTGGCCAGGCGGAACAGGGTGTTCATCAGTGCGATGGACACAGAGGACATGACCGCGTCCAAAAAGGTGAAGTGGATAATGGCGTTGGCGCCGTAGAACAGCAGCGCCCAGATCAGCACGCCCAGCACGTCGATCAGCAGATAGATAAAGGCGGTGCGCTTGCCGTTGAGGTTGGCGCCCAGGGCGGACAGCAGCACAGGCACCGCCGCGCCGATGGCGATGCCCATGACGATAGGCAGGGCCACCTCAAAGGTGACAGCGCCGGTAATGGCCAGCGCCTGCAAAATACCCACCGCGGCGGAGGCGCTCTGCAAAACGCTGGTGAACGCCAGACCCACCAGAATACCTAAAATGGGGTTGGAGAAGCTGGTCAGAATGCGGATAAAGGCCTCGCTCTCCCGCAGGGGGGACACCGCGCCGGACATGGCGGACATACCGTACATCAGCACCGCGAAGCCCAGCAGGATCTCGCCCACATAGCGGTTGCTGGTCTTGCCGGTGAACATCCGCAGGATGATGCCGACCACGGCCACGATGCCGGTGAGCACCTCGGTGCTCAGCAGCTGCACCACGCCGCTGCCGCCCTCCAGGGAAGACAGGCACAGGATCCACCCGGTGACGCTGGTGCCCAGTATGGCGCCCATGATCACGCCGATGGCCTGCTTGACCTTCATCATGCCGGAGTTGACGAAGCCCACCACCATCACAGAGGTGGCGGAGGAGGACTGGATCACGGCGGTAACGCCGGTGCCCAGCAGCACGCCCTTCAGCGGTGTGCTGCTCAGCTTGTAGAGCACCAGCTCCAGGCGGCTGCCGGCGACCTTTTTCAGGCCCTCGCCCATCAGGGACATACCGAACAAAAACAGTGCGATACCGCCCAGCAGCGATATGACGTCTGCAACGCTCATGGCCCATTTCCTCCCATGATAAAATCTTCTTATAGGTAGTATAACAGGTACAGGTGGTATTTGTCGACTGAAACTGAAAAAAAGTCGGTAGAAAATTTAGGTATTTCTTAAACCGCCCTTGTGGTTCTTGTCAAAGAGAGCAGCTTCGGGTATAATGACAGTTACAAAAAAAGCACAGTAAGGATACAATAAGGTATACAATGAAGTAAAGTGAAGGAACGTATATGTTTAAGCATTGTGTCATCGTTTTTTTCGTCTCCATGGTGCCGTTGATCGAGCTGCGGGGCGCGATCCCCTACGGCGTGGCTTTCGATCTGCCCCTGTGGCTGACGTATCTGATCGCCATCGCGGGCAATATGCTGCCGGTTCCCATCATTTATTTTTTTGCACGAAAAGTGCTTGTATGGGGGAGAGATAAGAGATATATAGGAAAATTCTTCACTTTTTGCCTGGAAAAAGGGGAGAAAGCCGGGCGTAAGCTCCAGGCCAAAGCCGGCCGCGGACTGTACTGGGCGCTGCTGCTGTTCGTAGGGATACCCCTGCCGGGCACCGGCGCCTGGACCGGCACTCTTGCCGCCAGCCTGCTTGATATGGACTTCAAAAAAAGCACCCTCGCCTGCGCCGCCGGCGTCCTCCTGGCCGGTGCCATCATGGGCGGCTTGAGCCTGTTGGGCGTCAGTGCTTTCGGCGGGTAAATTTGTCTTGCAATCGCCGGCCATTTACGGTATAATGTGCGGGTAATATCTGCCGGTGTGATGGAATTGGTAGACGTAGTGGACTCAAAATCCACCGCTGGCGACAGCGTACCGGTTCGAGTCCGGTCACCGGCACCAAAAAAGAGACATCCGTGAGGATGTCTCTTTTTTGCCGCTGATAGAAGGGTATATACGAATTTGGCAAAAATTACCAATATATCAATAACTGCTTGACATTTCACTATAAGAATATATAATAGATACGCGAAAGAGCAGTGGTACCACTGCTCTTTGTTTCAATTGTGCATTGAAACAAAGAGGTCTGTACAATGGGAAAGGAGGAGAAAATGAGGAGGATAAGGCGTTAGAGCTTCTTGCCGACCTGAAGAAAGAGGTGATGGAACGCGGTGTGATGGTCAAGGTCGGCGTTGTTATTTTCAATCGGGAGGCAGATGTTGCGTTCCCGCTTACGGAGCTTACAGAGGGAAACTATGCTACCATTGCGGCTGCGATAAGGAAAACTATATCCAGCGGCAGCAATACGCATGCGGGACTTCTTGCGGGCAAGAAAATGCTCGATGACGATACGGCGGTCGAGCCGCACCGCAAGCATCTGATATTTGTCAGTGACGGCGTTACCTATCAGTTCTGCAAGGAGGATGATCATACTACCCCGTATACACGCAGCTTTGATGGCAGCCTAATCTCGAGTGGTGTTAACCAGCGCGGTTCGCTAAGTGAGTTGAACGTGCAGTACGGGTACAGTGACGAAGAGGCAGGAACGTTTATTCCCAAGGGCAGCATCGATAACTGGATGAGCGATATTGCCGGAAGAATGGGGGCAGACAATGACAACGAGGATTGGGACTACCCATATACTGGGCAGGCTCCGACCGATAATAGCAAACTGCTGCAGAACAAGGCAAACGTTTCAAATGTGGAGAAAGCCCTGCACCTGACAGAGAGTACCTACAAAGCGATGCAGGAGAGGGGCTATCAGTGCCATGCCGTGTTGGCAAGGGAAACACGGCAGTGGGGTACCGCCTTTATGAACAGACTGGCGGGAGGGAGAGCAGTCGATTTTGACTCAATCCAACATAAAGTCCTCTACGCTGTTGATAAGGGTTCCGCTGTGGCGGATACTGTCGGCAAGAGCTTCGATCTCGTTCCCGGCACGTTTTGTCTCACCGTTGGCGGGCAAGAACTGCAATATAAGCAGGATGGAAATGTGACCTACTTCGGCGGCGACCAGAATGAGAGTCATTACCGCTTCAAGATAGAGTACGACGGTGCCGCCGACAGCTTCACATGGAAAATAAACGAACCGGTCTCCAACTTTGCCCCGGTCAAGCTTTCCTACACTGTAAAGCTCGCCGGTACGCCCGCCGCCGGCACCCACGGTGTGATGGATCTGAATGGGGACGGTTATGTGGATGACACCACCACACACGTAGACGTGTCAAAGGCGCTTTATACCAATGAGAGCGCGATCTTGACACCGGTAGCCACAGACGGTGAGCAGGGTGAGGCTCTGGAGTTCCCCAAGCCCTCCGTGTCCTACACGGCGGCCGCCTATTACTACAGCGAGCCCCCTGCACCTGTGAAAAGGACGGTCAGCCCCACGACCTTTGACGCGGGAATTGCCGTATACGCTGAGGTCGCCGCCCTGTCGCTGGCCGGCGCGGTAAAGCTGTGCGGGAGGCGTGGCCGCCGCGATGCCTAAGAGGATATCCCTCCCACGGCTGATGTCTTCCACCCTGCACCGGCAGGGGAATACAGAGAGCACCCCGAAAGGGGTGCTCTCTGCGTCCGGCATTAATTTGCTGTTTATTTACGATTTTCCCTCTACCAAAGCGGTGCAAGATGTGGTATGATATTTAAGTAAGATTATGACCCGGAGGGAGGTGCTGCTGTATGCGGCGTTTGAAACGGTATATCTGCCTGGTCGGGCTGCTGGCGCTGCTGGCAGCGGCATTGACCGGCTGCGGTTTCTCTGACGATTCGGTGGAGGAACTGTTTACCCTGCCGCGAATGGCGGAGGAGTACACCGGCCTGACCCAAGAGCTGGAGGCACTGATCACACAGGGTTATGAGTACGCCTCGCCTACCGGCGGGCGGAATATCCAGTCGGTGCAGATGGCTGACCTGGACGGCGACGGACAGCAGGAGGCCCTGGCCTTTTTCCGCATGAGCAGCGACGAAAAGCCGCTGAAAATATTTGTATTTAAGATCGAGGGCGACAGCTATGCCCGCTACTGCACTATCGAGAGCAGCGGCACCGCCATCGACAGCGTATACTATCAGGACCTGAACGGCGACGGCCGGCGTGAGCTGATCGTGGGCTGGCGTATCAGTGCCGAGGTGCAGACCGTGGCGGTGTACACCGTGGCGCGGGAGCCAGTGGCGCTGATGTCCAGCGGCTACACGCGCTTTACCATACAGGATCTGAATGGTGACGGTATCCCCAGCCTGCTGGTGCTTCGCACCGACGCGGACAGCCAGCCGGTGGCGGAGTTCTACGGCTGGCAGGATGAGCAGATGGGCGTGGCCTACCGCTGCGTGCTGTCCAGTACCATGGCCTCGGTGAACCGGGGCAGCCTGGTCAGCGGTCGGCTGGATGCCGACACGCCGGCGCTGTATATCACCGGTGTGGACGAGCAGGGTATGGCCGCCACGGATATTCTGGTGTTCCGCCAGGATCTGGGACTGGTGAATCTGGCACTCAGCGGCAGCAGCACCGGCGTGTCCAACGCCGTGTTTCCCTATCGTCAGCTGCTGCCCCAGGATATCAACGGCGACGGGATCATCGAGCTGCCCAGTCCGGATACCAGTTGGACAACGGAGCAGACGGACGGTCTGGTCAGTTGGCTTTGCTGCAACGGCGACGGGCAGTTGTCCACCGTGGCCAAGACGTACCACAGCCTGTCCTGCGGGTGGTATTTCACCATACCGGAGAGCTGGTGGGACTGGAGCGTGGAGACCGTCACCACCAGCATCAGCAATGAAAATCAGTTCAGCCTGGCGATCAACGGGGATCCGGTGCTGAGCCTGTACACCATTACCGGTGAGAACCGGGAGAACCGCGGCCGCATGGGGAAAAGGGTGCTGCTGCGCCGCCAGACAGCCACCATCTACGCCGGTGAGCTGAATGACGCGGCGGCCTATTACGGCATGGATGAGGATCTGCTGCGCCGCAGCTTCAGCCTCATCGTAGGCAGCTGGAGCAACTGACAAGGAGGGACTGCCATGAAAAAGGTACTGGTACTGGAGGACGAGTCCAGCATCCGCAGCTTTATCGTTATCAATCTCCGCCGCGCCGGCTACGAGGTGGTGGAGGCGGAAACAGGCGAGGAGGCACTGGAAAAGCTGAAGATCCACAGCGATGTCCGGGTGGCGCTGCTGGACATTATGCTGCCCGGTATCGATGGGTTTGAGGTTTGCCGCCGTATCCGCGCCACCAACGCCGCCATCGGTATCATTATGCTTACCGCACGGTCCCAGGAAATGGATAAGGTGACGGGATTGATGACCGGTGCCGACGACTATGTGACAAAGCCCTTCTCCCCGGCGGAGCTGACTGCCCGCGTGGATGCGCTGATGCGCCGATCCGGCGGCGGTGTCGTGGACGCCGGTGAGATCGACCAGCCGCCCTTCCTGCTGAACACCCGCAACCGTACTCTGGAGAAGAACGGTCAGCGGATCAAGCTCACCCAGGTGGAGTACGCCATCATGAAGATGTTTATGGAGAACCCCGGCAAGGCGCTCTCCCGCGAGGAGATCCTGGACTTGGTCTGGGGCCACGACTATTTCGGCGAGCTCAAGATCGTGGACGTGAATATCCGGCGCCTGCGGCTGAAGATCGAGGACAACGCCACGAACCCGACCTATATTACGACGATCTGGGGTTTCGGCTACAAATGGGGGCTGTGACAGCGGATCTTTTCCGCCAGTACTTCGTTGCAGCGGCTTGACGTACACACAGTACGCCTGCGCCGCTGTGGCTCGTCCTGGCAAAAAATCTCTCGCTGTCAGGCTTTGCGCCGCGCCCGTGGGTGCGCTATACCTTATTTTGCGATGAAAGGAGATGAACGCCTTGGCAGGAAAGAAGCATAAGGTACAGGGCCTGCGCCGCCGGTGGCTCACCGGCAGCATGGGGCCGGTGCTGGTCATATTGCTGCTGGTGGGCGTGCTCATCTCCGTGGGTTTTGCCAGCAATTACTACAACAGCGCGCGCTCTACACTGCGGGCAAAGGCCGCGGCGGGTGCGGACTATTTCAACACCTATGTGATGACCAGCTATCGGGAATATTACCGCAGCGCTACGATCTACGCTGCTGCCTTTGACGACAGCGACAAGATCGAGCTGCAGTTCCTTAACAGTTCCGGCCGCGTGGAGGTCACGACCCGGGGCGTCACCACTGGCACCTACCCCAGCACGCCGGAAATACTGCGGGCGCTGGAAAGCGGCACGGTGCAGGACTACATCGGCCGTGACAGCGTCACCGGGGAGCGTATTCTGGCGGTGTCCGGCCTGCTGAAGTTCAACGGCCAGGTGGTGGGCGTTATGCGCTACGTTACCGCCATTGGGAACATCGACCGGCAGGTGCTGCTGACGGTCCTGCTGGTGGCCGGCGTCATGCTGGCGGTGGTAGGATTGATCGTCATGTCCAGTATGATCTTCATCAACAATGTGGTGGCCCCCGTGTCCGCTGTGTCAGAGGCGGCCAAGCGTATCTCCGGCGGCAGCTATGGCGTGCAGATACCCAACAAGTACTCCGATGAAATGGGCGAGCTGGTGGACAACATCAACGATATGTCCCGCAAGATCGGTGAGAGCGAACGAATGAAGTCCGAGTTCATCTCCTCGGTGTCCCATGAGCTGCGGACACCACTGACGGCGATCAACGGCTGGGGCGAAACGCTGCTGGCCGATGAGTCCAACGACGTGCAGCAGATCAAGCGCGGCGTGCAGATCATGGTGAAGGAGTCCCGTCGCCTGACCAATATGGTGGAGGAACTGCTGCAATTTTCCCGCTTGGAGGATGGGCGCTTCACCCTGCAGGTGGAGGACACCGATTTGCAGGCGGAACTGGAGGACGCGGTGTACAGCTATCGGGAGCTGTTTCGTCAGGACGGCATTGCCCTGGAGTATTCCAGTGATCGGGCGGAGTATGGCGAGGTCATCTCCGGCGACCCGGAACGCCTGAAGCAGGTATTTTGCAATCTGCTGGACAATGCGGCCAAGCACGGCGGCAGCGGCAAGCGCATCGCTGTGCATCTGAGCCAGCAGGAAGGGGAGTATGTGATCACCATCCGGGACTTCGGCCCCGGCATACCGGAGGCGGAGCTGCCTTATGTGAAGCAGAAGTTCTACAAGGGGTCCTCCAAGGCCCGGGGCAGCGGCATCGGTCTGGCGGTCTGCGACGAGATCGTCCAGCGCCACGGCGGACGACTGGACATCGCCAACGCCGAGGGCGGCGGCACTGTAGTTACGGTGTATTTGCCGCTGAAAAAGCAGGCTGAACAGGAATTGTAAAAAAACAGAAAAAACTCGAACAAGTGTTGCATTTTATTGCGAGCTGTGCTATGCTTGCGTCAGAAAGGAATTCAGCAGACCTATGGAAAAGAAAAAGGGCGCTTTCCGTACCAGTATTGGCGGACAGGCGCTGATCGAGGGAATACTTATGCGCGGCCCGGAGAAGGACGCAATTGTGGTCCGTTCGCCGGAGGGCCTGGTCACCAAGGTCACCCAGCGCAAATTCGTCAAGGCCAACTACCCCATTCTGGGCGTTCCCATTCTGCGGGGCGCGGTGACGTTCATCGGCTCCATGATCACCGGCGTCAAGGCGCTGATGTTCTCGGCAGATTACTTCCCGGAGGACGAGGATGCCAAGCCGGACAAGCTGGAGGAATGGCTCAACAAGCACGTGCCGGCGGAGAAACTGCAATCGCTGCTGGTGGGCTTTTCAGTGGTGCTGAGCATCGGCTTGATGCTGGTGCTGTTCATGCTGCTGCCTACGTTTCTGGCGGGGCTGTTTCATGCCACGACCCCTGCACTCCATAACCTGATCGAGGGTGTGGTCAAGATCCTGGTGCTGCTGGCGTACATGATCCTCTGCTCCAGACAGAAGGACGTATACCGGGTGTTCTGCTACCACGGTGCGGAGCACAAGACCATTTTCTGCTATGAGGCGGGATTGCCGCTGACGGTGGAGAACGTTCGTATCCAGCCCCGGCACCACCCCCGCTGCGGCACCAGCTTCCTGTTTGTGGTCATCATCGTGTCCATCATTGTCTCCAGCCTGGTGTTCCCCTACATCAATTGGCAGAGCGTGTGGGTCCGCGTGGGTGTGAAGCTGCTGCTGCTGGTGCCCGTGGTGGGAATCACCTATGAGTTCAACCGCCTGGTGGGGGCGCACGACAATGCGCTGACGCGCGTTCTCTCTGCCCCCGGTATGTGGCTGCAGAACTTTACGACCCACGAGCCGGACGACAGCATGATCGAGGTGGCGATCGAGGCCATGAAGCTGGTCATCCCGGAGGAGAAGGGTACCGACACCTGGTGAACCGGGGTCGCGCGGCGGGGCGCAAAACAGCGGAGAGCGCCGAAAAATACCGAAGAAAGTGAAAACGGTACGTATTATGGCGATCACATATAACAATTTGTATTTGGACGTGCGGCAGCAATTCCTGCGGGCAGGACTGCCCGACCCCACGCTGGAGTCCCGGGAGTTGGTATGCTGCGCCTCCGGGAAGACCCGGGAGGCGTTGAGCCGGGATGGCCGGCTGTACGTGCCGGAGTCGGTGGAACAGCAGGTGCGCCGCCTGGCGGAGCGCCATCTGGCCGGCGAGCCGGTGGCGTACCTGATCGGCGAGTGGGAGTTCTACGGCCTGCCGCTGGATATCTCTGAGAGCGTGCTGATCCCCCGGCCGGACACCGAGGTATTGGTGGATCGGGCGCTGATGTACCTGAAGACCGTGGCCGAGCCCCGGGTGTTGGACCTGTGTGCAGGCTCGGGCTGTATCGGTCTGGCCCTGGCCAAAAACGCGCCGGAGAGCCATGTGGTGTTGGGCGAGCTGGACGAGGGCGCACTGCGTATCTGCCGCCAGAATATCCGCCGCAATGACCTGACCGGGCGGGTGGTGTCCCTGCAGCTGGACGCGCGGGAGAAGCCGCCGGCCCATCTGGGGGAATTTGACTGCATCGTGTCCAATCCGCCCTATATCCCCGATGGGGACATCGCGGAGCTGGACGCGTCTGTGCGGGACTACGAGCCTCATCTGGCGCTGCGGGGCGGCACGGATGGGCTGGACTTCTATCGAGCGATCGCCGGACACTGGACGGCAGCGCTCCGCGTGGGCGGACGGCTGTTGTTCGAGGTGGGGATCGGCCAGGCAGACGAGGTGCTGCGGATCATGCGGAGCGTGGGTTTCGGAGACCTGGAGATCACCCCGGACTTGAACGGTATTCCCCGGGTGGTAGAGGGTGTGCTGTGCTCGGAGCTTTGACACCGTACGTTGGCTGTCCGTTTTTTGGGACAGTTGGGGAGATATCTTAGATACATCAGAACTTGAGGAGGACGGAACTATGGCAGTCAAAAAAGAACCTGTCGCCCCGGCACCGGTGGTATCCGACAAAAAGAAGGCGCTGGAGACGGCCATGCAGCAGATCGAGAAGATGTACGGCAAGGGGTCGATCATGCGCTACGGTGCGGAGAGTACGCTGAATGTGGAGTCCATTCCTACCGGCTCACTGTCGCTGGATCTGGCGCTGGGTATCGGCGGCCTGCCCCGGGGCCGTATTGTGGAGATCTACGGGCCGGAGTCCTCCGGTAAGACCACGCTGGCACTGCACGTGCTGGCCGAGGCTCAGAAAATGGGCGGCGAGGTAGCCTTTGTGGACGCGGAGCACGCTCTGGACCCCACCTATGCCAAGGCGCTGGGCGTTAACGTGGAGGATATGCTAATCTCCCAGCCGGACACCGGCGAGCAGGCGCTGGAGATCACCGAGGCCCTGGTCCGCAGCGGCGCCATCGACGTAGTGGTGGTGGACTCCGTGGCGGCGCTGGTGCCCCGGGCGGAGATCGAGGGTGAGATGGGCGACAGCTTTGTGGGCCTGCATGCCCGACTGATGAGCCAGGCGCTGCGCAAGCTGACGGGTATCATCAACAAGACTAATTCCATCGTTATCTTCATCAACCAGCTGCGCGAGAAGGTGGGCGTCATGTATGGCAACCCGGAGGTCACCACCGGCGGCCGTGCGCTGAAGTTCTATGCCTCCGTCCGCATTGACGTGCGCCGTATCGAGACGTTGAAGTCCGGCGGCGAGGTCATCGGCAACCGTACCCGGGCCAAGGTGGTGAAGAACAAGGTGGCGCCTCCGTTCCGTGAGGCGGAGTTCGATATCATGTATGGTGAGGGCATCAGCAAGCTGGGCGATCTGCTGGATCTGGCGGTGAAGCTGGACCTGGTGCAGAAAAGCGGCTCCTGGTTCAATATGGGTGAGCTGCGCCTGGGACAGGGCCGTGACGCGGCCAAGCAGTACTTCCGTGACCATCCGGACGAGGCGGATAAGCTGGAGACGGCGGTGCGTGAGAACTTCCACAAGCTGATGGGCAGCCAGTCCCGGGTAGCGGCCAAGGCTGCCGGACGGGCGGTGGACGTGTCCGCCGACGATTTTGACGACGAAGACTGATGCGGATCGAGCGCATTGAAAAATCAAAGCACAAGCAGGAGCGCGTGCTGGTGTTTCTGGAGGGGGGCGACCTCCTTCGGATCACCGGCGCGGAGCTTCTGCGCTTTGGTTTATACAAAGGTATGGACTTGTCGCCGGCGCTTGTGGTAGAATTACAGGCGGCGGCACAGCAGTCTCAGCTGAAGCAGACCGCGGCGCGGATGGCGTCGGGACGGATGCTGTCCAAAAAAGAGGTACAGCACCGTCTGACAAAAAAGGGCGCCACAGAGGAGCAGGCGGCGGACACCGCCGACTGGCTGGAGACGCTCGGCGCAGTGGATGACGAGGGCTATGCCGGCGTTATCGTGCGGCATTACGGGGCCATGGGTTATGGCCCAGGCCGGGTGAAACAGGAACTGCACCGCCGGGGCGTGCCCCGGGAGCTGTGGGACGAGGCGCTGGCACAGCTGCCCCCGGCGGCGGATGCCGTGCGGAAGGTGGTGGCTGCCAGACTGCGTGGGCGGCCCATGACACAGGAGGAAAGCCGGAAGCTGGCCGCGGCATTGCAGCGGCGTGGGTTTTCCTGGAATGACATACGGCCCGTGCTCAATGAGTGGGGGCAGGAAATAGACGAGACGTGAGGTATACAACGTGAAGGTTGCATTTATTTCCCTTGGCTGTGCCAAGAATTTGGTGAACACAGAGCAGATGATGGCTCTGTGCCGCGATGCGGGGTATACGCTGCTGAAGGCACCCGCCGGTGCAGACGCGGTGGTCATCAACACCTGCGGGTTTATCGACAGTGCCAAGGAGGAGGCGATCGACACCATACTGTCCGTGGCGGCGTTGAAGGCCGAGGGACAGGTGGGCAAGATACTGGTGACGGGGTGCCTGACCCAGCGCTACCAGCAGGAGATACTGGACGAGCTGCCGGAGGTGGACGGTATCATGGGCACCGGCAGCTACGGTGAGATCGTGCCGGCGCTCTCGGAAATGATGGCCGGCGGTACGCCCCGGCGCTTTGCCGATATCCACGGGATGATCGATGAATTCGACCGGGTGCTGACGACGCCGGGGCACTATGCCTATCTGCGTATTGCCGAGGGCTGCGACAACCGCTGTGCATACTGTGTGATACCCTCTCTGCGCGGGAAATACCGCAGCCGCCGCATGGAGGATGTGCTGGTCGAGGCGAAGCATCTGGCTGACGCCGGGGTGAAGGAGTGCATCGTCATCGCCCAGGATATCACCCGCTACGGCATTGATCTGTACGGCGAAAAGAAGCTGGCGGTGCTGCTGCGGGAGCTGTGTAAGCTGGACTTCCGCTGGATCCGGCTGCACTATCTGTATCCGGACGAGTTCACCGACGAGCTGATCGACACCATTGCCGCAGAGGAGAAGGTGCTGCCCTATCTGGATATCCCCATCCAGCACTGCAATGACAGGGTGCTGAAGGCCATGAACCGCCGGGGCGACAAGGCGGAGCTGCTGGCACTGTTCCGTGAGCTGCGGGCGCGCATTCCCGGTCTGGTGCTGCGCACCAGCCTGATCACCGGCCTGCCCTTCGAGGATGAGGCGGCGTTTGAGGAGCTGTGCGAATTTTTACAGGAGGTCCGCATCGAACGGGCGGGCGTGTTCCCCTACTCCCCAGAGGAGGGGACACCGGCGGCGCGTATGCTGAACCGTGTGGACACCGCCGAGGCCGAGCGCCGGGCGGAGCTGGTGGTGGACGTACAGTCCCGGATCATGGACGACTTCAACGACAGCCGTATGGGCACTGTGGCAGAGGTGCTGTGTGATGGCTTCGACCAGGAGGCCATGCAGTTCGTGGGGCGTAGCTACGCCGAGAGCCCCGATATTGACGGGCGCATCTATTTCACCGCCGACCACGAGGTGGAGGCGGGTGAGTTCGTGCCGGTGCGTATCACTGGTGCCATGGACGGTGAGCTGACCGGCGAACTGGCGGAGTAAAAGGGGGCTTTCCCTTTGCACGGCACTGTGCTATAATGCTGCGAGAGATAAAAGCGAAAGGTGGATACATATATGACTACGGCGAACAAACTGACGATCCTGCGGGTGCTGATGATTCCCGCGTTCTTGGTGGTGTTGTACTGGGGTTTTCCCGGCAGCCGCTATGTGGCGCTGGGCATCTACATCGTGGCGTGCCTGACCGACCTGCTGGACGGCTACATTGCCCGGCACTATAATCAGGTCTCCGATTTCGGGAAATTCATGGATCCGCTGGCGGACAAGTGTCTGGTGATGGCGGCGCTGTGCTGGTTCGTGGAGGAGGGCACCTTCTTCGCGTGGGTGTTGGCCATCGTGCTGCTGCGGGAGTTTGCTGTGTCCGGTATGCGTTTGGTGGCCGTGGAGAAGGGGCGCGTCATCGCCGCCGGCTGGTCGGGAAAGATCAAGACCGCCAGCACCATGGTGTGTATCTGCCTGATCCTGCTGGGTATCCCTCAGGTGCTGAACTATGTATGCCAGGGTATCATTTTGGTGACAACGGTGTATTCCGGAGTTGAGTATTTTGCCAAGAACGCTGATGTGTTCAAAGAGGTGAAATGAAAAAAGAACGGCCGTGGGCCGTTCTTTTTTTGCGTGAATTTTTACAGCATTGTGACAAACAGAAGCTTCCCGCAGACGATTGCGCCAAACACGGCGCCCACCCAAGAGACGACGGTCCCAGCGATGCGTAAACCGCCGCGATAGCCGCTGTTTTTTGCCGCGTTCCCTGCGCCTATGCCGACAAACCCCAGAATGACGGCGATTGCACCGAGTGACAGCCTGCCCGAAAAAGCATACACAAGAATAGTAAGGCAGGAGATGATGCCCAGAACCAGACTGGCGATGGCAGAGCCTTCGCCGGGGCGGGTTTGTTTGTCCACAATAAGACCTCCCTCTGTTTTTGTATATTGTATAACAGTTCGTTATATTTGTCAATAAAACAAAATGTTTTGTCTATACTTTTTGTATCTCAAGCGGTGAGGTGCAGAATGTATCAACGAATACGCGATCTCCGGGAGGATGCGGACTTGCGGCAGCAGGACATGGCGGAGTATTTACAGTGCACGCAGGTCTGCTATTCTTATTACGAATCGGGAAAAAGAGATATACCGACGGATGTGTTGATACGGATCGCACGGTATTACGATGTCAGCGTTGACTACTTACTGGGGCTGACAGACCGGCGGGAGGCGTACCCGCCGCGGAAACAGAGCACTTGACAGGCGGGGAAATTCCTGCTACTATTAACTGAACCGAATAGCGCGTTGATCGGAAAGAGTACGCACCAGAGCTTTGCCAAGAGAGGGACGGCCACCGGCTGAAAGCCGTCCTGCCGAGCGGTGCGGAAAGTGCGTCCGGGAGCGCGAGGGATGTGGATGCCCTCCGCATGGCCTGCGTTATGGTCGGACTTGAGTGATAAACGAGAGTGGAACCGCGAAGTCTTTTTCGCCTCTCATGCCCTACGGCATGGGAGGCGTTTTTGTTCGGCATAATAATATAATGTAGATAGAAGGAGAACCGTTATGTATTTGTATAATTCCGCCACCCACAAGAAAGAGGAGTTCAAGACCCACACCCCCGGCCATGTGGAGATGTACACCTGCGGCCCCACCGTGTACCACTTCGCCCACATCGGTAACCTGCGCTCCTATATCATGGAGGACGTGCTGGAGAAATACCTGCGCTACGCGGGCTACGACGTGAACCGCGTCATGAACATCACCGACGTGGGACACCTGACCTCTGATGCCGATGAGGGCGAGGACAAGATGCTCAAGGGCGCCAAGCGCGAGCACAAGACCGTCATGGAGATCGCCAAGTATTACACCGACGCGTTTTTCGAGGACTGCCGGAAGCTGAACATCAAGCGTCCGGATGTGGTGCAGCCCGCTACCGGCCTTATTGATGACTATATCAAGATCATCACCAAACTCATCGACACCGGGTATGCATATCTGGCCGGCGGCAACGTGTATTTCGACACCAGTAAGCTGAAGCGGTACTACATCTTCAACGATCACAACGAGGAGGATCTGGCTGTGGGCGTCCGCGAGGGCGTGGAGGAGGACACCAACAAGCGCAACAAGAACGACT